>Ga0079226_10000516_pt1 | contig 27127 bp, 21 predicted proteins | sample Poulit2014_FD_76345 | JGI IMG/M metagenome (GOLD analysis project Ga0079226, IMG submission 76345) | Agricultural soil microbial communities from Georgia to study Nitrogen management - Poultry litter 2014 | ecosystem: Environmental > Terrestrial > Soil > Agricultural land | place: USA: Georgia...
TAAAAAACCCTGGCCGACGTCACTTTTTACGGGTAGGGATTGCTGGCACTGCCATTCTTGCTACAGCAGGTATTACTGCGGGCGTAGTTGGCTTTAAACGTGTTAGCAACCAAGAAGTAGCCACGGGCTACTATCTCTTTCGCCCCGATGATGTGGCCCTGCTAACAGCCCTCGTGCCTGTTATTTTAAAAGGCTCTTTACCTGAAGATACTTCCCAGCACCCTGCCATCATCGATGCCATTATTAAAAGCATGGATGATACTTGCATGCGCTTAGGCCCTCCGAACCAAAAAGAATTAAGCCAACTGTTTGATTTGCTGAACTTTGCACCGTCGCGCCGTTTAGCCGCAGGTGTAAAAAAACCTTGGGCAGAACTTGCCGACGAAGACATTGAGGCCTTTTTGCAGCGTTGGCGCCATAGCTCGGTGGGGCTTTTCAACGCCGCTTACCGTGTATTAACCAAACTTGCCAGCAATGCTTATTTTGCCATGCCAGTGAGTTTTGCCATTAGCGGTTACCCTGGCCCTCTCGAACACATGTACAACGCCATTAATTAAGCGGGAAAACATCATGATCAACGATATTTATACCGCTGGCATTGCTAGCGGCTGGAGCGTCACCGATGCCTCCACTTATACGAGCGACACTACCTTAGAAGCTGATGTAGTTATTGTGGGCAGTGGCGCCGGCGGCGGCACCGCAGCAGAGATTCTTGCGCAGGCAGGCTTTAAAGTGCTCATTATTGAAGAAGGCCCACTAAAAACTTCAGACAGCTTTCGCCATATGGATGAGGCGCAAGCCTACAAAGATCTTTACCAAGAAGCAGGTGGCCGTGCTACTTCTGATGGGGCCATTGCGGTATTGCAAGGCCGCTCTGTGGGAGGCTCCACCACTGTTAACTGGACCTCAAGCTTTCGCACGCCTGAGCAAACCCTTAACCATTGGGCCGACAAACATGGCGTGGTGGGTTCAAGCAGTGAAGACATGGCACCTTGGTTTACGCAAATGGAACAGCGTTTAGGTGTTAACCCTTGGCGCCAAGCACCTAACCCTAACAACTCAGTGCTGGCACGTGGTGCTGAAAAGTTGGGTTGGGAAGCCCACGGCATTCCCCGTAACGTAGTCGGCTGTTGGGACAGCGGCTACTGTGGCTATGGTTGCCCTGTTAACGCGAAACAATCCATGTTGGTGTCTACCATTCCTGCAGCACTAAAGTTAGGTGCTTCACTAGTACACCGCTTAAGCGTGCAGCGCATCGAACATAACAATGGCAAAGTGTCGGGTTTAACGGCCGTGGCCTTAGCTGAAAACGGGGTTCAGCCCACGGGCGTTACCGTCAAAATTAAAGCCACTCACTATGTGCTAGCAGGCGGCGCCATTAACACCCCTGCATTGCTGCTGCGTTCTGAGGCGCCCAACCCACACCAGCAAACCGGCAAACACACTTGTATTCACCCCGTGAACCTTACCATGGCGGAAATGCCCGAGGAGATTCATGGCTATTACGGCGCACCACAATCCATTGCTAGTAATGAATTTTTATGGCCCGATGCAAGCGAGAACTTCCCTGGCTATAAAATTGAAGTGCCCCCTATTTACCCAGCCTTAAGCGCTGCGGTACTCAGTGCACACGGCCAGCAACTGGCCGATAGCGTGGGTGCACTGCCACACAGCAACGCCATGCTTGCGTTAGTACGCGATGGCTTTGATGAAGGCAGCCAAGGTGGGCAAGTGCGCGTAGACAGCAACGGTTTTCCTTTGCTTGATTACGACCTCACAGATTATTTGCGCCGCGGCTTTAAGCACGCTTATTTACGCATGGCTGAAATTCAATTTGCAGCCGGTGCTAAACGCGTCATGCCTTCACATTTAGATGGCCAATGGGCAAGCACATGGCGTGAAGCACAACAACACATCGAAAACCTTTCTTACGAAAAGTTCCGCATGTCGTTGTTTACCGCACACCTTATGGGCGGGGCCGCCATGGGTGAAGACCCTAAACAGTCAGTGGTGAATTCCTATGGCCGCCATCATCAGCTAGAAAACCTCAGCGTTTTAGATGGCTCTGTGTTCCCCACGAGCTTAGGCGTGAACCCGCAATTATCTGTATATGGTTTCACCGCTAAGAACGCGACGAAACTGGCCCAAGATTTGGGCGCAAAGGTAAGCTAAACGATAAACACAAGCGGGCGCAATGCCCGCTTGTTAATGCTATTACTTCAATGCTTGTGCATGGTGCACAACGTGGTCTTCAATAAACGACGCAATAAAGTAGTAACTGTGATCGTAACCTTCTTGGTAACGAATGGTGTAAGGATGGTTAGCCTGCTTACAGGCTTCTTCTAACAATTCTGTGCGTAGTTGCTCGGTGAAGAAGTTATCGGCCGTGCCTTGATCCACAAACAAATGCAGCTTCTCTTCGGCAGTGGCCACCAATTCCACCGTGTCGTACGCCTTCCACGCTTCTTGGTCATCACCTAAATACGCCCCAAACGCTTTGTGCCCCCAGGGTACTTGTGTGGGAGCAACAATGGGTGCAAAGGCCGATACACTGCGGTACCTACCTGGGTTGCGTAACGCAATCATTAACGCACCGTGGCCACCCATGGAATGCCCTGTGATGCCGCGTGCATCGTTAGCGGGAAAGTGCTCTTCAATTAAGGCGGGCAGTTCTTCCACAATGTAATCGTACATGCGGTAGTGCTCTGCCCAGGGCTCTTGGGTGGCATTCACATAAAACCCTGCGCCTTGGCCTAAATCATAGGCTTCATCGTTAGGCACGTTTTCGCCCCGTGGGCTAGTGTCTGGCGCTACCACAATAATGCCGTGCTCCGCCGCATAACGCTGAATATTAGCTTTCGTAATGAAGTTTTGTTCATCACAGGTTAAGCCGGAAAGCCAGTACAACACGGGGCATTTGCCTTGCTCGGCGGCAGGCGGTAAATACACCCCCAGGCTTACAGTGCTACCCAACGTTTTTGAAGTGTGCTGCCACACTTCTTGCCATCCGCCAAAATTAGCATGACGTTCAAGACGTTCCATTTCATACTCCCATTAAATTAAAAGAGCTGAACAGAATACTCAGCGCGTAAGGCCAGCCTCTTTACGCATAAAGAGGCTGAAATGTTGATGTTTTATTATTTATCTTCGAAGTGCACCACACTACGTATGGATTCGCCCTTTTCCATCAGCCTAAAGGCCACGTTAATGTCTTCGAGGGGCATGGTGTGAGTGACAAACGGTTCTAATTCGATTTTACCTTCCATGGCATCTTCCACCATGCCTGGCAATTCTGAGCGGCCTTTCACACCACCGAAAGCAGAGCCTGTCCAAGAGCGGCCAGTAACAAGCTGGAAAGGACGAGTGGAAATTTCTTTACCCGCGCCCGCTACACCAATGATTACAGATTGGCCCCAACCACGGTGCGCACATTCTAGGGCTGAACGCATCACATCAACATTACCGATGCACTCAAAGGAATGATCCACACCCCAGCCCGTCATCTCTACCACCACTTCTTGAATGGGCTTGTCGTAATCTTTGGGATTGATGCAATCTGTGGCACCAAATTCTTTCGCCAACTCAAACTTAGAGGGGTTAATATCAATGGCAATAATACGGCCCGCCTTCGCTTGGCGTGCACCTTGAATAACCGCTAAACCAATGCCACCTAAGCCAAATACGGCAACGGTATCGCCCTCTTCCACTTTGGCGGTGTTGTGTACAGCACCAATGCCCGTGGTGACGCCACAACCTAATAAACACACCTGCTCTGGGTTAGCCTCGGGGTTAATTTTCGCCAGTGACACTTCCGCCACCACCGTGTACTCACTGAACGTAGAACAGCCCATGTAGTGGTAAATCGGCTCGCCATTGTAAGAAAAACGCGTGGTGCCATCTGGCATTAAGCCCTTACCTTGTGTTTCGCGTACCGCCACACACAAGTTAGTTTTGCCTGATTTGCAGAACAAGCATTCGCCGCACTCAGCGGTATAAAGCGGGATTACATGGTCGCCCACTTCTACACTAGTGACGCCTTCGCCCACTTCCACCACAATGCCTGCCCCTTCGTGGCCTAAAATAGCCGGGAAAACACCTTCAGGATCATCGCCCGATAAGGTGAACGCATCGGTATGGCAAACGCCCGTGTGCGTCACACGGATCATTACTTCACCCGCTTTGGGAGGTGCCACATCTACTTCTACAATTTTTAAAGGCTCACCTGGGCCAAAGGCCACCGCAGCACGTGATTTCATAACATTATCCTTATTACATCAGGGAAGAACGCCTACATAGAGGCAGGTATAAACACACATCATCCTCAACCTTTGGCACAAACACAAACCCAGTATTTGGCCCGCAGTGTTACAACAGCCATTCGATGGGCAACCAGGCTAAAATACGCACCCCCATACTCTGCCACCATTTACTGCCCGGCTCGGCGTCATAGCAATGGCGCTCTCCATTTTCTTGTGTGCACCAACGCAGCGATTTCCCCTGCAAGGTTAACGCGTAGGCATGGCGCTCCACCGTGAGCAGGCTGTTGTTAACCATGGTGGCTAAGGCTTCGCTTTCAAACAGCAAGCCCATTTCCGTGTTTAAACGAGCCGATCGCGGATCCATATTAAAAGAACCCACAAACATCCAGTGGTTATCAATGGTGAAGGTTTTAGCGTGTAAGCTAGCACCGCTACTTTTTAAAACGGATTCTCGTTGTTCGCTCACTGTGGCCGACGGTTTTAGTTCATACAGTGCCACCCCTTCGCGCAGCAAAGGTTTGCGGTATTTAATATAACCAGCGTGCACAGGGGCCACATCGGTGGCCATAAAAGAGTTGGTAAGCACCGCCACATTCGCCCCTTTACTAGCCACCCGCTGCAGTAGCTTTTTCCCCTGTTGGGTGGGCACAAAATATGGCGACACAATGGTTAATTGTTGTTGCGTGGCCTCCATCATAGGAGAAATACTAGCCATCACACTGGTTTCAGCCGGCGCACGCCCTAATCCTTTGCTCGGATCATCGCTCAGCAAATAGGCATTCACCCACTGCCAATTCACCTGCGCCGTAATAAAGCGTTCAGTAAAGGGCGAAGCTGCTAGCGCTGCTAAATAGGCTTTCGCCGTGGCATCGTTCTGTTCCAGTGGCGGTGTTTTTGCCACCGCAGCCGGCGGCACAATCAGGGATAACGGATACGCCGAGCGGCTGCGCCAGTAGCGGTTGAAATCAGTGGATATAGTGGGCACCACATTACCCACCACTGCCACATCTAAATCTGCAAACGCCACCCCACTGCCAGCGTCAAAATATTCATCACCAATATTGCGCCCACCCACAATACTGATGATGCCATCCACCGTGAGGGATTTATTATGCATGCGTCGGTTCAGGCGAAAAAAATCTGTGAGGAAACCTAAAGCGCGGAAGGTGCGTTGCAGAAAAGGGTTAAACAACCGCACCTCGATGTTAGGGTGTGCATCTAACGTACTGAGAATCGCATCTTTGCCGGTGGTATTGTTATCATCAAGCAGCAAGCGCACTTTAACGCCTCTGTCTGCTGCCTGCAGCAAACGCTGAAACATCAGGCTTCCGGTTAGATCTTCGTGCCAAATATAATACTGAATATCGATGCTAGTGGTGGCTGCATCCACTAGCGCTAGCCGAGCTAACAGAGCCTCTTGCCCATCCGCCAGTGCGTACACCCCTGTTTTGCCAAGATGTTTAACGGCTAAGGGTTGCAGGTGCTGCCCTAAGGGGGTGTTGTAATGTGCTTGGGCGGGCAAAGACACCGGTGGGGTATAACTGGGCAACGAGAAAAAGAAAAACCGCACGAGCAGCAGCCCCGTTATCACCAAGGCGAACAGAGTAATACTTCGCAACAACAGCGTCATAGCAAACTCCTCTGCTGCACTAGCCTTTATACATGGGCAACCATTGGCCCAACACGAGTAACTGCACCACTATTACCACACCTGCAAACAGCATCACGAAGTACAGCCCAACACGCCCGCCTGGCGCGCGATAGCTGTTTGCTTCCGCATAACGTTGGCGGCTAGCACGCGCCAATAAAGCGGGTATGAGCACTGCCCATACCGCAGCCATTAAGCCCACATACCCCATCACTTTCACAAAACCGGTGGGCAGCCATAAATAGGCACACCAGGGTGGCAAAAAAGTAACCGCTGCAGCTTTAAGGCGGCCCGCCATACCATGGTGAAACCCAAAGGCATCGCGCACATAATCGAACAGCCCCAAGGTAACACCTAAACAGGAGCTTACGATAGCAAAATACGCGAACGCGTGGAGCCAACGCTGCATCCCTTCTGTGCTCAAATAAGGCGCCATGGTACGCAACAGCACCGCCACATCGCCATCCGCGGCAATAACTGGCCCAAACTCCGCGCGCGGCAAAGTGCCTTGCACCGCTACTTGCCACAATACGTACAGCACTAGGGCTAAGCCTGAACCTAGCCAAATACTGCGCGCCACAGGGCTAGCCTGCCCTTGGTAGTAATCCACCAAACCCGGCACGTTACCGTGAAAACCAAAAGACGCTAAACACACGGGCAAGGCTAACCATAAATAGCGCCCATAAAAGGAAGCATCACTGCTATTGAGCAGCACCTCTGTTTTCACATGGGGAAACACCCCTATCACCGCGAGAGTAAAACACACCACCATGGCGCTAATAAGCACCGTGGAAGCACGCCCCACCCAATGGATGGAGCTCACTACAAAGACGGCTAACACAAACAAAAACAAAGTGGCCGCTAAAGGCCGTGGCACGTTTTGCTGTAGAGGTAGTTGCTGTAGCAGCTCTTGCGTGAGCCCACCGCCCACAAAAATGTAGGCATAGGTAAGCGAGTACAGCACAAAAAACAAACTAAAAGCACACACCGCATTCCAGTGGCGCCCAAGCAATTGTTTCACCATGGTGTGAAAACTGACGCCTGCTGGAAAATGCATTCGAGCTTCAAGCAGCATTAGCCCCGACAAGCACATGCTTAGCCATACGTACAACAGCACTAGCAAGGAGCCCAGAAACCAAACCCCCGACGTGGCGGTGGGGTTGGCGAGCATACCGGCGCCTACGGCGGTGCCGGTAATAATCATGCTGCCAGTTAAAAGGGTTGAAGCAGAAGACATAGTGTTCTCACAACAAGTGGCAAGCTCAAGGCAGCCAGGTAGCAGTGCTACTACACTAGTTCTTTACGCTGCCGTTTGGCTTTGAAGTCTTTCGTTTCTTTTACAATAACACCACTAAGAGCCAGCAATGCGATTAAGTTAGGCACCGCCATTAAGCCATTAAAGGTATCTGAAGCTGTCCATACGAGCTCTAAACTCAACACCGCGCCGCTCATAACCGCTAACACATAAAGCACGCGATAATACGGCACGGCGCCATCACCAAACAAATAGGCTGCGCATTTTTCGCCATAGTAGCACCAACCTAAAATGGTGGAATATGCAAAGAAAATAATGCCGAACGTAACAATCCAGCCGCCAATACCCGGTAAGAGCAAATTAAAAGTTTGTGCGGTGAGCCCGGCGCCTGTGCCGGTGAGCGTAACACTGGTTAACTGCCCCATTACCAACACAATGCCCGTAATGCTGCACACCACTATGGTATCGAGGAAAGTGCCCGTCATAGACACAAGTGCTTGGCGCACGGGATGGTCTGTGCGCGCTGCGGCGGCGGCAATAGGGGCCGAGCCCAATCCAGCTTCGTTCGAAAACACGCCGCGGGCCACCCCATAACGAATCACCGTGCCTAGGGCACCTCCAGCGGCAGCCTGCCCTGTAAACGCATCCGTAAAAATCAGCGTTAAGGCTTGCATCAATAACCCTAGGTTCAGCAGGATAATCACAAGGCCACCCAGCACATAAAACACCGCCATCACTGGCACGATAATCGATGCCACACGAGCGATACTCTTGATACCGCCTAAAATAACGAGCCCAGTAAATAAGGTGAGCGCCAGCCCTGTTTTCCATCCTTCCACGTTAAAACTAGTGCGCATGGCATCGGCTACGGAGTTTGATTGCACCGAACTGCCAATACCAAAAGAGGCTAATACGGCAAAGGCTGCAAACGCCAACGCCAGCCACTTTTGCCGCATGCCGCGTTCAATGTAATACATGGGCCCACCCGACATTTGCCCACGGCTGTCTTTAACGCGGTATTTCACCGCTAGCACCGCTTCGCCATATTTTGTCGCCATGCCAAAAATAGCGGTCAGCCACATCCAAAAAACAGCGCCTGGGCCACCTAGCACGACGGCTGTGGCCACGCCCGCAATGTTACCCGTGCCAATCGTGGCAGATAAGGCTGTCATAAGGGCGGCAAAGTGAGAAATATCTCCATCTTCATGGGGGCCTGTTTTGTGCACCATGAAAGATTGTTTTAAGGCATAGGGCAGCATTTTGAACTGCAAACCCACTAAACGAATGGTGAGATAAACACCCGTGCCCACTAGTAATACGAGCATGTAGGGGCCCCAAATGAGGTGCCCTAGCGTCTCAAAGAAATGGCTGATTGCTTCCATGGTGGCGCTATCCTTATAGCTGCTTGCACATTGTTGGCGAAAAACGATTGATCAAATTAACACAAGCGTTTTAAGCGGTACAGGCAACATAAAAAAACCCCGAAAGGCATGGTTGCTTTTCGGGGTTTTAACGGTGTTCTTCACACCCACTCATTATGTGCCTTAGGCTCGTACATCTACTACTAATTTACCCACCGCTTTACGGTCATTAAGGATATGTAGCGCCTGCGTGGCTTCATTTAAGGGGAACACTTGCGACACCAAAGGATTTATTTTTCCTTCTTCGTGCCAAGCAAACAATTGGGTGAAGTTTTTCACGTTCTCTTGCACTTCACGCTGAGCAAAAGCGCCCCAAAAAACACCCACTAAAGACGCACCCTTTAGTAATGGTAAGTTTGCAGGCAGCGAAGGAATAGTGCCACTGGCAAAGCCAATCACTAACATCCGTCCGTTCCACGCTAAAGAACGAAAAGCAGGCTCAAAGAGGTCTCCACCCACAGGGTCGTAAATAACATCCACCCCTTTCTTGCCAACAATTTCTTCCAAACGACCGCGTAGATCTTCTGTACTGTAGTTAATTAATTCATCAGCGCCAGCGTCTTTTGCCACCTGTAGCTTTTCATCTGTACTCGCTGCTGCAATAACACGCGCACCTAGTGCCTTGCCAATTTCTACAGCGGCCAGGCCCACACCACCTGAAGCGCCTAGCACCAACAAACTTTCACCTGCTTGCAGCTGCCCGCGTTGCACTAACGCATGCATGGAGGTGCCATAAGTCATACTGAAAGCGGCGCCAATATTAAAATCCATGCTTGGTGGCATGGGTAATACTTTCGTAGCATCCACGGCCACTTGCTCTGCAAAGCTACCCCAACCAGTGAGTGCAATCACGCGATCACCCACAGAGAGGTGCTTAACTTCCTCGCCCACTGCTGCCACCACGCCGGCGGCTTCGCCACCTGGCGAGAAAGGAAACGGCGGTTTAATTTGGTATTTACCTTGAATAATCAGCGTATCGGGAAAGTTTACCCCTGCAGCGTGAACATCTAGTAACACTTGATGGGGCTCGATGTTTGGCGCAGCGACTTCTTTGACAGTTAAAGAATCGATGGGGCCGAAAGATTCACATAACAAAGCTTTCATTTATTTTCCTATTCTTCTTTTAATGGATTTTTTATTAAATAGCAGACCTTCATACTAGACGGTATGTTGGTTTATTCAACTACTTTTTGGCACTCACTGCATTGTTTTGCACAGTGAGTGCCACTGCTTTTAAGCTTCTGTGTTGCGCTCTACTACCAAGGCAATGCCTTGCCCCAAACCAATACACAAACTAACCAACGCGTAGCGGCCATTTATGCGTTCTAATTGGCGAATAGCAGTTAGCACTAAACGGATACCTGACGCACCAAGGGGATGCCCCACTGCAATAGCTCCACCATTGGGGTTAAGGCGCTCATCTGTTGCTTCTATACCTAGTTGCGTGGTGCAACCTAGCACTTGAGCTGCGAACGCTTCGTTTATTTCAATCACATCCATATCGGCGAGGCTTAGCCCTGCCCTTGCTAGCGCTTTTTGACAAGCAGGCACTGGTCCCAAACCCATTAGGCGCGGCTCTACCCCTGCTACTGCACCAGCTACTAATCGAGCACGAGGACGTAAACCGGCTTTTTCACCCGCTTTGCGCGAGCCAATGATCAAAGCGCCTGCACCATCATTAACCCCTGAAGAGTTACCGGCTGTAATAATGCCGTCTTGTACAATAGGACGCAGAGAAGATAATGCCTCAAAAGTGCTCCCAGCACGTGGATGCTCATCTACAGCCACTGTTTCAGTTATTTTCTTCCGGCCTTTTACTATTTCGATAGGCATAATTTCATCATCGAAAAAGCCTTCTTTACGTGCAGCTTCGTAACGTAGTTGCGATTGCAGTGCAAAAGCATCCGCCTCTTCGCGCGAAATATTTAACTCATCCGCTATGTTCTGTGCTGTCTCTGGCATGCTATCACTGCCAAACTCTGCTTCTACTTTAGCGTTTGGGAAACGTGCGCCAATAGTACTATCGAACACAGTGAACTGACGGCCAAAGGCTTGTTCGGATTTTGCCACCACAAACGGAGCTCGGCTCATGCTTTCCACACCAGCGGCTAACACTAACTCCGCTTCGTTTACGCTTACCATGCGCGCTGCATCTAAAGTTGCCGCCAATCCGCTACCGCATAATCGGTTAACAGTAATGCCTGCAACGGAAGTGGGTAAACCAGCCATCAAACCAGCATGACGAGCAACGTTACGCGCATCTTCCCCTGCCTGGTTAGTATTACCCGCCACAACGTCCTCGTACCCATCAAGAGCAAAAGGATTTCTTGCAACTAATGTGCGCAACACCTCCGCGAGCATGTCATCAGGCCGCAGCGTTGCTAAAGCACCGGCATGGCGCCCAAAAGGCGTGCGTACACCATCATAAAACCAAGCGTCTAACATAAGACCTCCACCATTGTTATTCTTTAGATGTTTTGAGCGTCTTTATCGACTCACTCAAAACTGTCCGCACAGCGAAACATCGTTTTGAAAACTTGACGATCAGAATAGACCGTGCGAAAGTGCCTTGCAAGTTATTCACACAGACTCTTACTAGTTTTAAACAATAACAATGGAACGCTCATCATGATCCGTGACCAAGAAGTTCTCAACCAACTTATTGATACTATCAGCCGCTTTGTGCGCGAGAAACTGGTACCGCTGGAGCAGCAAGTATCTGAACAAGACAAAATCCCAGCTCACATCATTCAAGAAATGAAAGATATGGGCTTATTTGGCCTCTCCATTCCTGAAGAGTACGGCGGCCTAGGTTTAACTATGGAAGAAGAAGTACTAGTAGCGTTTGAGCTCGGTAAAACTTCGCCCGCTTTTCGTTCTTATTTTGGCACCAACAATGGTATTGGTTCACAAGGCTTGCTCATTGATGGCACCGAAGAGCAGAAACAAAAATATATTCCTGCTTTAGCCACTGGTGAAATTATTAGCTCTTTTTGCTTAACCGAGCCCGATGTGGGTTCCGATGCAAGTAGTGTTCAAACCACCGCAGTGCGCGACGGCGACCATTACATCCTGAATGGCACTAAGCGCTTCATCACCAATGGCCCGCACGCTAACCTCTTTACTGTTATGGCACGTACTGACGCCAACGAAAAAGGAGCTCGCGGCATTACAGCCTTTGTTGTTGAAGGCGACCGTGAAGGTATTACTCGCGGCAAACCCGATGTAAAAATGGGACAACAAGGTGCTCACACCTGCGATATTATTTTTGATGATTGCCGCGTACCGGCCGAAAACATTATCGGTGGGAAAGAGGGCCAAGGCTTTAAAACAGCCATGAAAGTGTTAGACCGTGGCCGTTTACACATTTCTGCAATTTGTGTAGGGGTAGCCGAACGTTTAATTGAAGATGCTCTGCAGTACGCCATGGAACGACGCCAATTTGGCAAACCCATTGTTGAACATCAGCTTATTCAAGCTATGCTAGCAGATTCACGAGCCGAAGCATTTGCTGGGCGCTCCATGGTACTTGCAGCAGCACGCACTATGGACGAAGGTAAGAAAGTATCCTTAGATGCCGCTAGCAGCAAACTATTCTGCTCCGAAATGGTGGGCCGTGTGGCAGATCGCGCTGTTCAAATCCATGGTGGCTCTGGCTATATTTCAGAGTATGCCGTAGAAAGACTCTATCGTGATGTACGCTTATTCCGTATTTACGAAGGCACCACTCAAATACAGCAAATTGTTATTGCTAGAAACATGGTGCAAGAAGCTGGGCATTAATTGTTTTGAAATTTCTTCAACGTAGCCTTGATCTCGCGCTCCCCACCTGCATGGTGGGGACGCTACTCTTCGTCATCTATGGGCTCGATGCGGGGCTATGGATAGCAAGGCCTGCCATTGCAATTTATCTTGCTCAACACTGGCCATCGTTACCTCTCATGGGGCGCGGGCTGCTAGGGCTCACTATTGCCACTGCATTAGGTTTACTCACTTTTCACCCAGATCCCTTACCTATTCTTTTAGCAGGCTGGGATAGCTTAAGTTTTTTTGCCACTTTCATTACTTCTTTAGGATTATTACGGGTGGCCGCGAGCAGTTCATCACTGGTGCGCTCAGCTGGAAAAACTTTAGTCAAACAAAAACCAAGTTCTCGTTACCCCACCCTCTCTTTAGGTACCGCCTTATTTGGCATGATTATTAATGTTGGTGTGCTCAGTTTATTTACCACTATGGTAGTGCGCAGCAACACATTACAAGCTGCTAATGGCAGCGTTGAAATTCAAGATGCAAGAGAAAGGCGCATGGCACTCGCCATTTTACGAGGTTTTGCACTGGCCCCTATTATTTCACCACTAAGCGTTACCATTGCCGTAATACTCTCGGCATTGCCACAACTTACTTGGACAAGCATGTTGCCAGTTACCTTGCCTATGGCTGCATTCTTCTTTTTACTTGGGTGGTGGTTGGACTGGTGGCAACGTCCTAAGCATCTAGCCAGCCAACTAGCGCCGCAAAAGAAGGCGCCACCGCTTACCCCTCTCTATCGCTTCACTGGTTTAGCCGCTTTGATCACCTTATCAGTTTTTGTGGTAGCGCTCGTATTACAAGTGCCTTTACCCGTCGCCGTATTAGTGGCATGCCCCTTATGTGCTTTTCTCTGGCTAGCTGTACAGCGCCGACGCTTAGGTGGTGGCTTAGGCTTACAACGCGCAGGCAGCCATGTGGCGCGTAATACCTACCACATTTTTGCCAGCTCCCGTAATGAAGTTGCTCTACTAGGCGCATCCGCGGCGTTAGGAACGTTACTTACCCCACTCATTAATCAAGAGGCACTGGCACTACTATTACAACAATGGGGCTTGCAGGGCGTCACCTTTGCTTTAGCTGCAATGCTAGCGGTGGTAGTTGTGGCGCAAATCGGTATCAACCCTATTGTTTCAGCCACTTTAGTTGCTTCACTGTTTCCAGACACATCTCTTATTCAGCTAGAGCCTGCGGTTCTAGCTGTCGCTTTAATGTGTGCTTGGTCGTTATCTATGATTTCATCGCCCTTCACGGCATCGCTGAATTTGGTGAGTGAGCAAATCCACCGCTCTAGCTATGAGGTAGGTTGGCGTTGGAACGCTTCTTTTCTCTTCTTGTTATTACCCATTATTGCATTATGGCTGCACGCTGCTCAGTACTTCCTCAGCTAGGCTAAGACGCCACAAATCGCCAAGTTTCATTGTGCTGTATGCACTGTACACCCTCTGAGCACCACAAGTTGTTAAGATGAGCAATGCTTTCACCCATGGCAAACATCATCTGATGATCATCAAGTTCGCGTTTAAACAACACTGGCAAAGCATCGTAAGCGGTTAAGCCTTGCCCTGTGCAAGCTTGCTGTAAGAGATCTAATTGCTCTACATGGTGGTCTATTAGGTTCTGCAAACGCCCTTGCACCCCATAAAACGGTAATCCATGGGAAGGTAGCACTAATGTTTCTGGCGGTAGAAACCCCTGCAGGTGCGATAAAGATTGAACGAACTCAGTAACGGGATCTGCATGGGGACCGGTAAAACGAACCATTAAATTACTGGAAATGGTTGGCAGTACTTGATCGCCACTGATAAATAGCTGCTGCGCTGCATTATATAAACACACGTGTTCAGGAGCATGGCCTCGGCCTATTACCACCTGCCAACTACCGCTGTCCGTCAAGATTTCATCACCTTCAGCAAGCCACTGGGTTACATCGGGCACTCGTTCCATCGATTTGCGATAGGTATTGCCGCGCCCCGTTAAGGCTTGCACTCTAGGCTGAGGTAGCCCATGGGCCTGTAAAAAACTACCATTGTGCTCTAGCAAATCCGCTGCAGAAACAGAGTGCACCTGATTTGCCATCTGCCATTCACCGCGGCTCATTAAAACAGGGGCTTGCCAATACTGACTAATCCAATGGCACAAACCCAAGTGATCTGGGTGATAGTGAGTAACTAGCACACCCTTAATCGGCTTGCCATCTAGCTCAGATGCCCACAGTTGCTCCCAAATAGCACGGCTTGTTTTAGTGTCAAAGCCTGTATCTACTAAAAGCCAACCATCTCCATCTTCTAACAACCATAAATTTATATGGTCTAAAGCAAAGGGAAGTGGCATACGCAGCCAATATACACCAGGAGCCACTGCAAATTTTTTTCCCACCGCTGGCAAGGTGGTGTAAGGATACTCTAACTGAACCATTATTCATGCCTTGCTAATACTGGTTGCGGCCATTTACGCATGGTGTAAAAGCACAGCAACAAACCAAATAAATTCAACCCCGCTAGCACTACAAATGAGGCGTAAAACCCTCGTTCATAAGCCAATATACGGGTGCTCTCATCAGCCCAATAAGGGGAACTTTCACTAACAAACTGAATAAAAATAGCGGTGGCAGCCACCCCCACTACAGCCCCCCACTGACGGGCAAAATTAATAATGCCTGACCCCTGAGATAATTGAGTGGTAGATAATATATTTAATGGTGTAGTACTTAAAGCCGGCATAAGGACACTCAACGCTAAACGCCCTAGTGCAACCCATGCTATCCACAGCACTATTGAACCTGCCACGGGTGTTAAGGCCATTCCTAGCATTGCCGCTGCAAATAAAATTAATCCTATATTCATTAATCGGTAAAAAGGCCAACGGTCACTCAAATGTCCTGAAATAGGGAACATTAAAGCCATCACAAAGCCTGCGGGCAGCAACATTAAACCTGCTTCCGTTGCACTTTTCTCCAACACTTGCTGGAAAAACAATGCAGCCACATATGTTGATGCAAAGAGCCCTATCCCCATCACTACCGACAACACAAACCCAATAGAAAACAACGAGTGTTTAAACACACGTAGAGCTAGTAGCGGATACGGCGAAGCCAATTGTTGCTTTATGAACAGCATCAACCCAAGCAAAGAAGCCAACAGCAAAAATAACTGTGGCCATAGTGGATAGGCAAAACCTACTGTCAGCCACCACAAATGTAAGCACCATACCACTAACAATAAACCAAGCCCCACCCAATCAAATGGCGTGTTGCCTTCTTCAGATTTCGTGCTTGGAATAAAGAAAACAGCGAGCAACATAGTAATCAGGACAATAGGCACCGCCACTAAAAATATAGCTGGCCAAGACCATACATCCACTAACACCCCCCCGAGCACCGGCGCAGAAGCCGGGCCGATAATGGCACCAAAACCATACATGCCGATAGCTAAACCACGTTGCTTCAAGGGAAAAACGTGGAAAATAGTTAGCAGAGAAAGGGGTTGCACTATACCGGCCGAAAAGCCTTGCATTACTCGATAAATAGCCAGGGCTATGAACGAACTGCTTTGTGCGGCGAATAACGATGTCACCACAAAGACGCCGAGGGCGTTGAGCAATATTGCCCTTTGCCCCCAGCGGTCAATGAGCCAACCAGACAGCAACATGCCTACGGGCACACTGGTTAAAAAACCTGTGGTGAGCCAATGAGCCACGTCTTGCTCAATACCAAAATCTAGCATCACAGCAGGTATAGCCATGTTTGCAATGGTAGAGGACAGGATTGTGGCTAAGGCACCCACTGTTACAGTGCACAGAGCTAACCAGCGATATTTAACGCCATAACGCTGCGATAAAGCTTCAGCGGAAGCCATGTTAAGCTATCGTTTCATCTGCACTAACTTGAACAAGAAGCTTACCTCGGTTGCGTCCTGTCAGTAGCCCTTGGAATGCATCAACTGCATTTTCTAGACCTTGCACGACATCTTCTTGGTAACGTACTTCACCAGCTTTAATCCACCCTGCCATGTCTGCATAGAACTGCTGTTCTAAATGCTGATAGTCAAACTGAATAAAGCCTTTTACTAGTAAACGTTGCACTAATACCCGCCCCATAAAACCAGGGAGCTGATCTGGCCCTTCCGGTGCTTCAGTGCTGTTGTAGTTCGCAATACGGCCACAAACAGGGATGCGACCGAAATCATTCATCAGCCGTATGGCTGCATCGAACACTTTTCCACCAACGTTTTCAAAATATACGTCAACCCCATCAGGGCAGGCCGCTTTCAGTTGGGCGAAAAAGTCTTCATCTTTATAGTTCACGCAGGCGTCAAACCCATACGCAGACACCACGTGCTCACACTTATCATCAGCGCCTGCAATACCAACCACACGACAACCTTTAATGCGCGCAATTTGCCCCACTACTTGGCCCACAGCTCCACTTGCCGCTGATACCAATACGGTTTCACCAGGTTGTGGCTGGCCAATTTCTAACAATCCCGCATAAGCGGTGAAGCCTGGCATGCCAAGTACACCAACAGCTGTACTTACAGGTGCTTGCTCTGGGTCTAGGCGCCGCACTGCTTTTTCATCGTGGCAACCATACTCTTGCCAACCATTCACACAAAGCACCCAATCACCTTTTTTATACTGGCTGCTGCGCGACTCCACCACTTGCCCCACCGTGCCACCAGTCATTACTTCACCCAAATTCACTGCGGCAGCGTAAGACTTACCTGGGTTCATACGCCCGCGCATATAAGGGTCTAACGATAGGTAAACGGTTTTTACAAGAACTTCGCCTTCTTTAGGGCTTGGTGTTTCCACCTCACGCATAACCAAGTGCTCTGCGGAAGGCATACCTTGCGGATGTGCTGCTAAATAAATTTGTTTATGTGTTGTCATTGTTATTCTCTTTTTAAAACGCATAAAAAAGGGCGGCAGCTGCCACCCTTTTATGCTTAGTTAGCTTGCTTCTTCATCAACATCGAGTAAAGAAGATAGTTTTTGTAAGTGATAGTTTTTATCACCCAACAAGTGATCTATCATCACTATACGCTTCGCGTAGTGCGCAACTGGTGTCTCATCCATCATCCCCATTCCACCGTAAAGTTGAATGGCTTCTTCTGCCACCAATGCACCAGCCTTTCCTACCATGGCTTTTGCTGCGTGCAAGCGCTTGTTACGCAATTCGTCGCTTTCCTCTAAAGAACTAGCGGCAAGCATGGTTAACGAACGAGCTTTCTCCAACGCCATACGCATATCTACCATACGGTGTTGCAGGGCTTGGAACTGACCAATTACCACACCAAACTGCTCACGCTCTTTGAGGTACTGTAAAGTTTGATCACAGGCCACTTCCATAGCACCCACTGCTTCTGCGCACAGGGCCACTATGCCGTGGTTAATAGCTTGCTCAATGCCTGCCCAGCCTTTGCCTTCTTCGCCTAGCAGTGCATCAGCGCCTACTTCAACGTTATTCAGCACAATGTCTGCGCCTTGCAAGCCATCAATGGTAGGATAGCCACGGCGGCTCACACCTTCTGCATCAGCAGGCACTACGAAAACACTAAGCCCCTCAGCGCTAGGATTAGTGCCACTGGTACGAGCTACCACTACTAATTGATCAGCGCTATCACCGTGCAGTACCACCGCTTTCTTACCGTTCAAACGGTATCCTGACGCTGTTTTTTCTGCTGTGGTGTTAATGTGCGTAGCATCGTAAAAAGATTCTGGCTCATACAATGCCAAGGCGAAGCGCGCTTCACCGCTAGCGATGGCACCTAGCAACTGTTCTTGTTGCTCTGCGTTGCCCAAGGTTTTAATAGCTGTACCGCTTAGCACCACTGTGGCGTGGTAAGGTTCTACCACGAGGCCACGGCCTAGCCCTTCAGCCACCACCATCAATTCTTGGCCGCCACCATCAAAGCCGCCAAAATCTTCAGCAAAAGTAACCGCTAATAATCCTAGCTCGGCAAAGGTGCGCCACATATCGGTGCTAAAACCTAAGGCTTCTTTACGATATTGCTCTCGTTTATCGAAACCATAAGCATCGCGCACTAAACGGCCGACGGTATCCTCGAGCATGCGTTGTTCATCAGTTAAATTAAAATTCATGGTTATAGCCCCAGTATCATTTTGGAGATAATGTTTCTTTGAATTTCGTTGGAACCGCCGTAGATCGATAATTTACGGTAGTTGAAGTAATGGCTCGCCACAAAACTACTGAATTCAGGACCTACTGGATCTGTTTCATCTAAATCCATAAAGGGCACAGCATAAGGGCCTGCTGCACGACGGAACATAGCCGTGATTTGCTGACGCAACTCGGTACCCATAATTTTCAAGAAAGAGCTTTCTGCTCCAGGGACACCACCTGCTGCTGCCGCCGCAACAGTGCGCAAGTTTGTCATTTCTAGCGCCATAAGTTCCATTTCCACATCGGTAAGCTCTGCAAGGAATAATGGATCTTCAATTAATGGTTTGCCGTTAACGATTTGCTCACGAGCTACCGTTTTAAGGTGATCCAAGGCCGCTTTCGCCATACCTACACCGGCAATACCTGTACGCTCATAGGTCAACAAATACTTCGCGCATGTCCAACCTTCGTTTTCCTCACCTACACGGTTTTCCACTGGAACGCGGACATCATCAAAGAACACTTCGTTTACTTCATGCTCGCCATCTAGCGTAATCAGCGGACGCACAGTAATACCAGGAGTGTTCATGTCAATGAGTAAGAAGGTAATACCGGCTTGCTTTTTAGCTTCTGGATCGGTGCGCACTAAACAGAAAATCATATCTGCGTGCTGCCCAAGTGTGGTCCAGGTTTTTTGCCCATTAACGATGTAATGATCACCATCACGTACCGCACGAGTTTTTAACGAGGCAAGATCCGAACCGGCACCCGGCTCAGAATACCCCTGACACCACCAAACATCGCTATTCAAAATGGGGGGCAAATATTTTTGTTTTTGCTCTTCGGTACCAAACTTAATGATAACGGGTGCCACCATAGATACACCAAACGGTACACTCGTTGGCGCACCAGCTTTATGGCACTCTTCATCGAAAATATGCTTCTCAATTGGGCCCCAACCAGTACCGCCATGTTTCTCCGGCCAGTGCACCGCAAACCAACCTTTGTTTGCAAGAATTTTTTGCCAACGAACAATATCGTCTTTGCTTAAGCGGCGATGCTTTTTAACTTTCTCCGCTATTTCCTTTGGCAGCTCAGCATCTAAAAAAGCACGCACTTCGTCGCGAAATGCTAGTTGCTCATCAGTGTATTTAATATCCATGCTTTAACCTCATGTACGGCCGCCCTCTGGGCGGCCTTTTATCATTAACCGTAAAAGCCTTTACCTTCACTTACTAACTTCTCGAGTAATGCAGAAGGTTTCCACTGTTCTTCGCCCGTTTCTGCATAAAACTCTTTCACCTTAGCAAGAATTTTATCGAGGCCCACTTGATCAGCCCAATACATCACGCCACCGCGATAAACAGGGAAGCCATAACCGTAGATCCAAATCACATCCACATCTAAAGCACGTGCTGCAATGCCTTCTTCTAAGATTTTTGCACCCTCGTTCACCATCACATACATGGTTCTTTCAAGAATCTCTTGATCAGTAACGTCACGTGGTGTGATGCCTTGTTCTGCACGGAAGTTAGCAATGAGTTGTGCCACTTGCTCAGAAGGGATAGGAGCACGGCTACCATCTTTGTAATCAAAAACACCCGCTTGGGTTTTTTGCCCACAACGCCCTTCTTCTACTAATAAATCAGTCCAGGTAGCTGCCGGTGGATTGTCAGGGTTTTCAGCACGTAATTCTTGACGGATACGGTAGCCTACATCAAGGCCTGCTAAATCCGACATGGCGAAAGGCCCCATGGGGAAGCCAAGATCAAATAGCACTTTATCTACTTGCTCTGGCGTCGCACCTTGATCCACTAATTTGTTCGCTTCTGCCTGGCGTTGGTGCAGCATGCGGTTACCAACAAAGCCATGACACACACCTACCAACACACCAACTTTGCCTATACGGCGGCTAAGTGCCATCACAGTAGCTAACACATCATCGGCTGTTTTTTCGCCACGAATGTTTTCTAATAACTTCATCACGTTAGCAGGGCTAAAGAAGTGCATTCCCACCACATCTTCAGGACGCTTAGTAAAGCTAGCAATACGGTTTACGTCCAAGGTTGATGTGTTAGTAGCAAGAATGGCACCTGGCTTACACACTTCGTCTAGCTTAGTGAAGACTTGCTTCTTAACATCCATATTTTCGAAAACAGCTTCGATAACTAAATCAACATCAGCTAAATCGTCGTAGTTTAAGGTAGGTTCAATCAGCGCCATACGCTCTTCCACTTGTTCAGCGGTGATGCGACCACGCTTAGCAGAGCCTTCATAGTTAGCACGTACAACACTTAAACCGCGGTCTAGCGCTTCTTGCTGTTGCTCGAGTATCTTGACTGGAATACCTGCATTGGCGAAGTTCATGGCGATACCACCGCCCATGGTGCCCGCACCAATAATGGCTACTTTTTCTATAGGACGCTGCGGCGTTTTGGGATCTAGACCAGGTACTTTAGCCACTTCTCTTTCTGCAAAGAATACGTGGCGTTGAGCCGCTGATTCTGGAGAAGTTAACAGCTCCATGAATAACTCACGCTCTTTTTTCGCGCCTTCTTCATAGGGCAATTCTGTAGCTGCTTTAACAGCTTCGATACACGCAAATGGAGCCTTAAAGCCACGTTGGCGACGAGCAATGGATTTTGCATAATTATCAAACAAGGCAGCATCCACAGCTGGAACATCTTGCTGGCTGATTTTACGTAGTGGTGCATTATCGGTAATGAGCTTGCGTGCATAAGCTAGTGCGCCTGTGAGCAAGTCGCCATCAATAATTTCATCAACCAAGCCAATTTTATGGGCGGCAGAAGCACTAATAGGATTACCAGAAACAATCATATCTAACGCTTTTTCTGCACCTACTACACGTGGTAGGCGTTGCGTACCGCCAGCACCTGGTAATAGCCCTAACTTAACTTCAGGCAAACCAACACGAGCACTGGCTACTGCCACACGGTAATCACACCCTAATGCAACCTCTAAACCACCGCCTAAAGCTGTACCATGAATAGCAGCAACGATAGGTTTAGTGCCTTTATCAAAGCCGTCCACCACATCTGGCAAACCAGGCTCCATAGGTGGCTTACCAAATTCGCGAATGTCAGCACCAGCAGGGAAAGTTCTACCTTCCGCAATCAAAAGCACTGCTTTCACAGCATCATCTTGCATAGCCTTATCTACACCTTTGGCTAAGCCTTCTCTTACTGCTTGGCCTAAGGCATTCACCGGAGGGTAGTTGATGCGAACAATGGCTACATCATTATCAACTTCGTAACTCACCACTTCGTTCATGTGTTGCTCCTCATACATAGCGTGTTTACGCTTTTAGTCTTGAAGTGCCGCTACTGAGAACTACCTCAAACACGGCACAGGTTATTATTTTTCTGTACTGTAATTTTCGTATTCAGAAATGGTTAACATTTCTAGCTCACCGCCACGCACCATAGCGATTGGTGAATCATGAACTAGGCCACCCTCTTCAGTGATTTCTTTCACGTTGAAGGTGTTATATTCATCAGGCAATTGTGTTAACGCTTGCCCAAACGCAGCGCGCACTTTTCTTGCATCATCTACGCTTTCAGCTACCTTCATAGCTTCTGTCAGCATGTAGAGGCTGGTGTAATGCATCGCCACTTCCCACGACAGCGAGTTCTCTTTAATTTTGTTTCTTTTTTCCACAAAGGTTTTAGCACCAACATCTTTATGGGCTGTTAAAGGTGGCACACCAATCGCTCCTTCTAGCTGATCCAAACCGCCAGCTACTTCAGCCACTTCAATGAGCTTTGCTTGGCCCATTAAAATGAAGCCACCCTTGAAACCTAATTCACGAGCTTGCCTAACCACCAAACCTGTAGGCTCAGAAGCGCCTCCTACGAACATCACGTCTGGATTAGCAGCTAAGGACCTACTCACACCTGTGTAGAAATCTGCGGACTTGTTGTAATCCATAGGGTTGTTGGCTACCACCTCACCCCCTGCTTTTTCCCAAGCAGGTATTATCGCTTGCGACCACATTCTGGCGTAGTCATGAGTTCCACTAGCAACAGCAAGATGCTTGCCATGGTGCTCCATGCCTAAGCCTACAAATGGTTCTACGTAGCCGGTATAGGTAGGCGGAATTCGAACCGTTAATGCATTACCTTGCTCGGTTATTTTGGGCACAGAGCTATAAGCCATCAAAAGAAAATTACTTCTCTCATTAAAGCCTTGTAACGCAAAAGCACCGCCCGAGTGAGGTGTATAAATAAACTTTACTTTGTCACGTTGCACTAATCGTTTGGCATTCATAGCGGTTTGGCTAGGCGCATATTTGTCGTCGAGGGAGACAATTTCTACGTCGTATTTTTTGCCTGCTACCGTTAAACCACCGCTAGCATTAATTTCATTAGCGGCCATTTGCAGCCCATCTAACGCATCTTGGCCATACAAAGCTGCACCGCCACTTAGAGGCCCGGTGTAACCAATTTTAATGGTGGCCGCTAAAGCCATTGGCGATAACAGTAAACTGGAAACAGCACCAGCTAGCACTACATTTCTAACTTTGTTTCTTAGGGACATCATTTACTCCACGCATTATTTATTGCGTCACTTATTTCTTAAGCGCCGATATAAGCTCTGCGCACTTCATCGTTGTTAAGCATACTTTCACTGTCGCCCTCCAACGTAATTCGCCCACCTTCCATCACGTAGGCACGATCTGCTACTTTCAATGCCGCAAAGGCATTTTGCTCAGCCAATAACACCGCGGTACCTTCAGCGTTGATAGTCTTAATGGTTTCAAACATTTGCCCTACTACTAGTGGCGCCAACCCTAGAGATGGCTCGTCTAACATCAACAATTTTGGTCTACTCATCAGAGCGCGACCTATCGCTACCATTTGTTGCTGGCCACCACTTAACGAGCCTGCTGCATCGTGTTTTTTTTCTTCAAGAATGGGGAACATTTCGAGTACATGCTCAAGGGTTCTTTGAATGCCCTCTTTATCCCTACGATGCACATAGGCACCAAGAGTTAAGTTCTTCAGCACTGACATTTCAGGAAATAGCTTGCGCCCTTCTGGGCATTGCACCATGCCTGCTGATACTAAAGAGGAAGGGTTTTTGCCTGTTACATTACTGCCCAAAAAATGCACGCTTCCGGCCGTGGGTTTGATTAATCCACTAATGGTATTAAACAAGGTGGTTTTGCCTGCTCCATTAGCACCAAGCATGACCACTAACTCACCAGGCTCCACATTTAGGGAGATGCTATTTAAAGCTTTAAAACTACCGTAGCTAGCGCTAACACCTTCTAACTTAAGCATTTGTATCACTCCCTAGGTAAGCTTCAATTACCTGTTTGTTATTTCGAATTTCATCTGGAGTGCCTTCTGCAATTTTTCCACCATGATCAAGCACCATAATTTTGTCTGCCAAACTCATGATCATGTCCATTTTATGTTCGATAAGACATACGGAAATACCGTGATCTACCATCTTGCGGATAATCTCAGCGAAACTCTCAGTTTCATCAGGATTAACCCCTCCCGCTGGCTCATCGAGCAATACCAGCTTAGGCTCTGTAGTAAGTGCCAACGCAAAAGCAACACGCTTCTTTTCTTCTTGGCTAATATCTGCAGCCATACGGTGCCCAATATGGCTTAGGCCAACAAAATCAAGCATTTCTGCAGCTTTGTCGCGGCATAGCTGTTCCTCACGACGCAGGCGCTTAGAATTAACAAGCACGTCAATGAAGCGAGACTTAGTGCGAAGGCGATGGCCCACAATTAAATTGTCGAGTACAGTAAACTGATCAAACAGCGTTGTGCTTTGAAAGGTCCTTCCTATACCTAGTTTGGCCATTTTGTCACTTGGCAAACGCGTCACATCTTGGCCATTGAAATAAATTTGCCCAGACGTAGGTGTCATAGTCCCAGCTACTAAGTTAAAAAAGGTACTTTTACCGGCTCCGTTAGGTCCAATAATCGCGTTAATCTGGCTCGCAGGAAGTTTCACAGATACATCGTTCACTGCAGCCAAACCGCCAAACTGCTTTGTTAAATTTCTTACTTCAAGCACGGTTTTTCTCCTCTACCTGTTTCTCTACCTGTTTCTGCTCAGCTGCTAAGCGCGCAGTTTGCTCCTCCGCCACTTTACGATCGCGCCAAAAAAGGAAGTTACCAATAAGCCCCTTCGGCATGCCTATTACTAAAATAATTAATAATGGCCCAAACACGATCATGCGGAAATCTTCCAAGAACTGGAGAATTTGAGTAAGCCAAGTAACTAAAATAGTGCCCGCTAATGGCCCCATAACAGTGCCAATACCACCGATAAGGAGGAAAGTCAGCATTTCAAAAGTATTTGTAACGTCTGCCTCATCTGGCCCAATGAAGCCCACCATACCTGCATACAGGGCACCAGCTAGGCCGGCATAAACGGTTGAAATAACAAAGGCCAACAGTTTATTTCTCATTAGGTTAATACCTAACGACTGTGCTAACTCTTCACTATTTCGAATAGCGAAAAAAGTGCGTCCTAAAATTGAATGACCAATGCGGCTAGCTATCCAAATAGCAATTACCATCAGGAATAACGCTAGATAATAGAAAGGAATGGTGGCACTAAAATCTACCAACCCAAAACCTTCGGGTGTAGGAATACCCATAATACCCACAGGGCCATTAGTGAGCGTATCCCATTTATCTATGACGATATAAATAATGAAACCCACACACATGGTGAAAATAGCAAAGTAATGTTCGCTCAATCGCAATGAAACAATACCTGCTAAAAAACCTAGTACGGCAACGAACAAACCAGCCATGATGAAACCAGACCAGAATGACCAACCGTGATCCGCACCCAGAATGGCTACCACATAAGCCCCTATCGCGAAAAACGCACCATGTGCTAGGTTTAATTGCCCACAATAACCCGTAAGAATATTCATGCCGTACACAGCAATCGCCATCACGAAAGACATGGACATTACATACACTTTGTAATCATCATTAATGAACAAAGGAAAGAGAATGGCTAAAACAATCAGCAACCATTTCATAAGAGGAGATACAAGAAAATCAGCTAAACGGCGCATTAACGTACTCCTTTAGTGAACAAGCCAGTAGGACGAACGGAAAGAATGATCACTAAAATACCGAACGCAATGAGGTCTTTATAATCCGTGGAGATGTAATAACCACCTAAAGATTCACCCAAGCCGATAATTAGCCCACCAAGAATGGCACCAGGAATACTGCCCATACCTCCTAGGATAATAATCACAAAGGCTTTCATAATGAGCAGATGCCCCATGGCTGGATACACCAGATTAATAGGTGCATATAATGTTGCGCCGACCGCTGCCAACACACCTGATATCGCAAATGTCATCATTGCTACTCGCGTAGCATTAATACCAACCAATGAAGCGCCTTCACGGTTTTGCGCCATGGCTACAATGGTGGAGCCCGTCATTGTTTTCTTTAAGAACAAATGCAGCCCTAACATCAGGGAGAATGCGCCACCTATAATTAGCAAGCGCTGCGCTGGAATAACCAACCCACCAAAACTAAGTATCTCTGTATAAGGAGTGGGCAAACGACGGAACTCCGCGCCCCAATGCATCTGCACCATAGCTTCAAGAAACATCATGATTCCGATAGCAGCAATCATGTCGTAGATTGGTACGGCATTACGTAAGGGGTTAAACACTAACCGTTCACAAAGCACTGCCAATAAGGCCACCACCACAGCTGCTACTGCCATAGCCACCCAGTAGTTACCGCCCATATCTACCATTACCACATAAGCGGCATAAGCCCCCACCATGTATAAGGCACCATGGGCAAAGTTAGGCACATGTAAAATGCCATAAACGAGAGTTAGCCCTAACGCAACTAGGCCATAAATACTGCCTAACGTAAGCCCATTTAGTATTTGCTGAAGAAAAACTTCCAAAGCTAGTACTCCTTTTCGCCTCATCAAACTCAAGTGATGAGGCTCTTTGAATTATTATACTTTGTAGCGTCATAACGGTTGCCGAGAGAAAACACTAACAAGTTCTCACTCAAAAAACCATTATTAAAACACTATTCCATTTTACCCCATTCTTCTTCTTGCATTGCACGCCACAACACCTTTCCTGTTGGCGACAAAGGCAAGCTAGAACGAAACTCTACAACTCTTGGTACCTTATAAGCTGCCATTTGGCCGCGGGCCCACTCAATAATGTCATTTTCTGAAACGTCCTTCACTGACTCCCTCAATACCACACATGCTTTAACTGTTTCACCACGACGCTCGTCTGGCGTTGAAATAACACATGCCTGCTGCACAGCTGGATGGTGATACAACATCCCCTCTACTTCGGCAGGCCATACTTTATAGCCCGACGCATTGATCATGCGCTTGAGCCTATCAACGATAAAAAAGTAACCCTCTTCATCGTAGTAGCCCATATCGCCGGTACGGAAAAATTGCTTACCATTAACGTTAATAAAAGCTTCTTCTGTTTCTTGCGGTAAATTCCAGTAGCCTTGGAAAACTTGCGGGGCAGAGAGAATAATCTCCCCTACCTCACCCACATCAAGCAATTTGCCTGTATCACTATCGTAAATTTGCGCATCTACA
>Ga0079226_10000517_pt1 | contig 27076 bp, 32 predicted proteins | sample Poulit2014_FD_76345 | JGI IMG/M metagenome (GOLD analysis project Ga0079226, IMG submission 76345) | Agricultural soil microbial communities from Georgia to study Nitrogen management - Poultry litter 2014 | ecosystem: Environmental > Terrestrial > Soil > Agricultural land | place: USA: Georgia...
ACCAAAGAAACCCATCCGTCGGTCCATTCTGTTCAGGTTGTAGATCATCCGGCCTCGCTCGTTGATGTGTTTATCCTGGACGGTTAGGGGTAACTCATTTTCTCCGGACGGCAGGTTCAACGCCTGTTCTTCTTCATCTTCAATGATAAAAAAGCCGCCCAGTCCCCGATACACTTGTGGGCCGGTCAGTTTGTCGGGATGCGGATGGTACCAGTAGGTGCCGGCCCGTTGGTCAATATCGAAACGGTAGTTGTAGGTTTGGCCGGGCTGCACGGCATCTTTGGGATGGCCGTCCATGTCGGGCGGGACGATCAGCCCGTGCCAGTGGATGATGCTCTCTTGGTCGATGCGGTTTTGGTAGTCGATGGCCAGGCTTTCCCCCCGCTTAACCCGAATGGTGGGACTGGGGAGCGATCCGTTCAGCGTATAGACATCCGAGGCTGCATCTCCGGCCAGGGTACGCCGGGCGGTTTCGGCAGCCAGCTCAAAATCGGAGGCGCGAATATCTTCCGGAAAGGCCAGCGGGCGGCTGAAAGCATCCTCGGGAAGGGACATCCTGTTTTTTCCCTCAGAGGTGCAGGCCAGTAGGGTCGGTGAAAGTGTTGCTATTCCAGCTCCGGCGCTCATAAGCTTAAGAAAGTCTTTGCGTTTCATGACGGCTTAATTATTTAATATTCTGTGTTCGTTTCTTCTCTTATTTTCAATCCTTTATTCCGGCATTCGCTTCAAAAATTCCTCAGCATCTACGAACCCGGTAATGCGAGCCTCCTCAATTTCATTTCCCTCATCGTCCAGAAAGATAATAGTCGGTACCCCGGCCACCCCGAATTGTTTGCGGAGCGCTTCGGCTTCGGGCGATCCGTAATCGGTGAGATCCACTTTGATCGTCCGGTACGGCTGCAATGCCGCAATGACATCCGGATCAGTGAAAGTAATACGATCCAGTTCCAGGCAGGGCACGCACCAGTCGGCCGTAAAATCCAGCACAACCGGCGTTCCTGAAGCAGCCGCCTGTTCCAACTTCTCAGGATTATAGGACGCCCAATCAACGGTAGGTTTTGTCAGGTTCACTATGATAAGGAGTCCGCCTATCATGCCGGCAATACCCACCATACGCTTCACGCGCGAAAAAATCTTCCCATTGCGGCCCGATGATTCCATAAAACCGAGGTAGATCCCGCCCAGGATCAGCGTTGGCGGCAGGGTATATAGCACGTATTTGGGCAGCCAGGCCAGCGCCAGAAAGAACAGAGCGGCGCCGACCAGCACCACCCCAAACACTTTTTTCACCCACACCATCCACTCCCCGGAACGCGGCAGCTTGGAGAGCAGGCTGCTGAAGGTGCCGAGGATGAGATACGGAAGCCCAAGTCCGAGGGCCATCACAAAAAAGGTAAAAAAACCAAACAGGGGATCGCCCTGGGCGCCCACGAAGGTAAGCAGCGCTATGACCGGCGGACCGATACAGGGGGCGGCAAAAATACCCACCATGATCCCGGACAGGAAATGCCCGGCCGGGCCTACGCTGCCCCCGGCGCTGCCCAGCTTTTGCAGCAACCACTGCGGGGGCTGCAGCTCGTACAGCCCGAACATGCTCAGGGCCATGGCCAAAAGAATAATTCCGACTCCTGCTAATACCGCCGAGCTCTGCAGCCAGTTGCCGAACAGGCTGCCGGTGTAGGCAGCCGCCACACCCAGCACGCTGTACATGCTGACGATCCCCAGCACGTAGATCGAGGCCATCATAAACGTCTTCCGGGTACGGGTTTCTTTTTCCGCCTGCCCACCGAACAGTGACACTGTGACCGACAGCATGGGATACACACAGGGCGTCAGGTTGAGCGCCAGACCAATAAGGAAAATCCCCAGAAAAGCCAGGATGGCCCCTCGCTCGTTGAACATCGAGGCGATGGAATTGTCGGTCAGCGAAGCCGGGGGATCCCCGCCGCCCGAATACTCCGAAAACAGGCCCTGATTGATCGGTTTGTATGCGGTTTGGGCAGCAACGACTTCCACCGGCATGGAAATGTCGAGCGTGGAAGGCGCCAGGCAGGATTTGTCGTCACAGGCCTGCACGCGCAGATTGCCGGTCAGGGTGTAGGAGCCGGGAGCCAGACCGGAAGATGTTGCCAGTGTAAAAAATATGGGGGCGTCGCCCTGATAAACATCCAGCGGTTCCCCTGCGAAGGCAAAGGTAAACCGCTCCGACTCGGGGTATTGCATCCCGGAAACCATGAAACCCGAATGCGTATCGATGGTTAACTCCGTACCGATCAGGTAATCCAGGGTAGGCTCGTGGGCATTGACGTGCCAGCCCTCATCGATGTTCATTACCACGGCTGCGGCCACGGAGTCTCCGGCCGGAACTACATTTTGAGAAAGTTTGACCTCTGCCTCCACTTTTCCAGCACTTCCTGCTGGTTGGGCAGAAATTTTGCTCCCAATCCCGAATAAAAGCAGGATTACCAGTGAAGAAAGTATGAATTGATGTACCTTCATAAGACCCTATAGACAATTTCAATAGTTAGCAATTAGCTTTCTTCTGCCAACAGTTCTTTAATGCGTGGTTCCAGTTCCTTGTTCGTAACCGCTCCAACCGCAAAATAGCGCAGCTTGCCTTTCCGGCCGATAATATAGGTGGTGGGGATGCCCATGGTCGGTCCGTATTTGTCCATGACGGTCCCGTCTTTGTCAATGTACATCGGATAGGTAACGTCGTATTCTTCCATAAACGGCCGCACCACCGATTCGCCCTGCTCGTCGGTGGAGACCCCAAGGGTGACGTATCCCTGATCCTTGTATTTGTTATACAGATCGACCAGGTCGGGCATCTCCTCCCGACAGGGCGGGCACCAGGTGGCCCAGATGTTCATCAGCACGACTTTCCCCTTTTGCTCGGAAAGGCGAAAGGTCTCGCCACTTAAGCGGGTGACTTCAAAATCGGTGGCCTGCGCCTCTTTTTGGGCCCGGTGCAACGGAGCGGAAGCCGGATCCAGCCGCTCGACGGGCTGGGTTTGGCCAATCCCGCTTTGCTGCTTGGGAGATTCATTTTGTTTTGCACCGCAGGCGGTTAAAAAGATAAGACTGCTTATATAAATAAGGTATTTCATAATATTCTCCTGTTTTATGATTGAACAATTAACTGTCCCCGCATCCCGGCGGCGAAGTGGGCCATAAACGAGCACAAGTAATCATAGCTCCCCGGCTCCTCGGGTGCTGTGATGATTACTTCCACGGTTTCCCCCGCCCCGGCCAGTTCAGTATAGGCAATGATGTCTTCCTCTCTGCCGGGAGGGATATAATCGTTTTCCCGGGTGGCCGCGTTCACAAAAGCCTGGGCATCGACACCTCGGTCCAGCAGCACCCAGTTGTGGGACATCATCCTGGGTTTGATCTGACTGAGGGTCGTCAGACGAATCCGGAGTTTTTCGCCGGGTTCGGCCTGTAACTGTGTAAGTATCAGATACGATTTGCCATTGAACACTTTAAGGGAAATATCCGCACTGATTCGTTCTCCATCCTGTTTGACCATAAACTTCATCTGGTCGGTGCCGATGATTTCAATGGTTCGGATATTATCGCCGGCAGGAGGTTGATTATCAGGGCTTTCGGCGGCCGTCTTTTGCTGCTGTTTCCACTCGGTTGTCCTTATGATCTGTCCGGTCGGGGTAATCATCTCTCCGGGTCTGGGTTCTTCCATGGGAAATCGGTTGATTCCAACGTCGGAATCCCGGTTGTCGGGCACGTAGTGATTATGCGAGCCGTGGTTTACCGCCGTATAGGGTTTCGGATTAAAAAAGCCCAGTGAATCCGCCAGGGCAAAGCCGGCGGCAATCAACACCGCCAAAAGAAACAGGTATTTGAGTTTATTTTTGGATGTCATGGCATACTTTTAATCAGTTAAAACTTGTCAAAAAAGGCCACTTGGTCCGGGCCGTTGAAAAAGTACACATCAACCGGTCCGGGAACTTCCGCCATACCCGGGGATTGAGCCGGCATGCCGGGCACAGCAACACCTTTAACATCGGGCCGTTCCTTCAGCAGCTTGTTGATCGCTTCCACCGGTACATGCCCTTCTACCACGTAGCCGTCGATTAATGCGGTATGGCATGCACGCAAATTACCAGGCACGCCATTTTTATCTTTAATTGAGGCTAATTGGTCGCTTGGTTTTACGGTAACCGAAAATCCATTTTTCTCCATGTACGTCGCCCACCGATCACAGCACGCGCAGTTCGGATTTTTGTACATGGTGAAACTGATGGGTTCAGCATCGGCGGATGTTGCCTCACCCGCTGTAGCTTGGGCTTGTTTTTCCTGAGAGCAGGCCGATATCCCGGCTGCTACAAAAACAAGAAGTCCAGTATACATGACGTATTTTATGGTTTTCATTTTTTTAAGTTTTAGTTGGAATTTTGAAGTGTGAGTGGAACTTGAATTTAAATTTGTTTTGTATGATTCTTATTTCAGTCGGTTAATGTCTTCAATTACGTTTGCGGGCGGCACCATGCTGCCGCCGTATTCGGTGCGTATTCTTCCCTTTTGGTCTATTAGATTAATTTGGTTCGTATGATTGAACCGGTAACCGATAGCGGTCGTGTCGGGCTGCATTTCGGTGCGAATGCCGACGCGCTCCAGCAGCGAATAGACGGTGGCGGAATCGCCGGTGAGATACGTGAACCGGTCTTCATTCAGTTCAAATTTTTGCATATAGGCTTTCAAAACGGCAGGTGTATCGCGCATCGGATCGAAGGTGATCCCTACAAAATGCACGTCCTCCGCATCTGAAATCCGGCTGCTTATATTCTTCATATTGGCGGTAATAGCCGGACAGACGCCCTGGCAGTTCGTAAAAATATAACCGGCAACCAGAATCTTGCCTTCAAAATCATCCGGGAAGGTGACGGCGGCGCTGTCCTGGTTGACCAGCTTCCAGGAGCGGTCGCTCAGGTCATCCATTACCTCCGGGTAGTTGCAGCCGGTCATTAATATGCACAGCAAAACAAACACAATGGATGAGATTCGTGATAGAGTCATCGGTCATCTTGTTTTGTTATTGGTTAAGATTCTGTTTGCGTTCTTCAAATTCTTCCTTGGGTATTTCTCCGCTGGCATAGCGGTTGCGTAAAATTTCGAGCGCTGAATCGGGTTTCGGGTTCTCGTTTTTTGTTCCCGATATCCATTTGACCAGGGCTACGATGCCCAGAAAAATGAGTGTTAACCACGCAATCATCATGAGCATACCGCCTCCGCAGAAAGCTGATCCGTCCATCATAGTTTTATTGGTTTAGTTGAGGCGATCCGATACATCCGGCCACCTTATATTTAGTTAAAAACGGCAGGCTGGCGTCACCCGTGCCGGCCGCGATGGGTTTTGTGCAAGGGTGGAGTAATCATTTCAGCCCTCGCTCCTGTTCATTTTTGTACCGTTGGTAACGTTGTTTAGACTTTCCCTTTCAACGGAATACCTAAACAAAACCCTGTATACAAGAGTGATTTATGAGGAAGTATTTAAACTCCTCCTAATAATGGTTGTTACCGTTCAATCGGCGCATTAATGAGGTTTCCCCATTCAGTCCAGGAACCGTCGTAGTTGTGTACCTTGGGGAATTCCAGTAGTTCGTTGAGAACGAACCATGAGTGCGCAGAACGTTCCCCGATACGGCAGTAGGCCACGATATCCTTATCGGGTGTAATGCCTTCGTCGGCATAGAGTTTTTTAAGTTCCTCTTTATTTTTGAACGTCCCGTCTTCATTGACGGCCTTCGACCAGGGAATATTGCTGGCCCCCGGAATATGGCCGGCCCGCTGGCAGAGCTCCTTTGTGCCTTCGGGAGCAAGAATTTCTCCCTTAAACTCTTCCGGTGAGCGTACATCTACGAGGCCAAATGAATCGTTAGTTAGTTTGGGGGCGATGTCGTCACGAAAGGCCCGGTACTGTTTATTCAGCGTTTCAACAGCATAGTTTTTTTGTGCAACCCCGGGTTGGTCGGTGGTGAGTTCCCGGTTTTCTGCCACCCACTTTTTACGGCCCCCATCTAAAATAACGACATCTTCGTGGCCGTAATATTTCAGAAGCCAGTACGCCCAGGCGGCAAACCAGTTATTATTATCGCCGTAAAGGACAATCCTCGTATCATTGCCAATACCAGAATCTCCCAAAAGTTTTTCGAACTCCTCTTGGGAAGCGATATCACGCCGCAGCTGATCTTGCAACTGTTTTTTCCAGTTCCATCCTACAGCCCCGGGAATATGGCCGGAGTCGTAGGAGTCGGTATCAACATCCACTTCAACAAATTGAAGCTCATCGTCATCGAGATGTTCGGCAGCCCAGTCGGTGCTTACTAATACATTTTTATCGGTTAATGAAGTCATAATTACTAAGCGTTTAAATTAACGGTTATTATTTGGTGAAGGCATTTTATTAATTGATTAATACAGCCTCCATATCTTGCTATCGTTTTCTTTTTCGTTCGCGGTCCCAGTGCCGGAGGATGGATATGCTGAATCCGGCCATCAGCACAAAGGTGCCCAGCCATACCAGCGCTACAAAGGGCTTCTCCTCGGCCGTAAGCAGGATCCATTCGTCGTTGGGTTTTTCGCTGATCCCCTTGACGGTCAGTTCAATCTTGCCGGTTTCGGGGTTGATGCTGGTGAACTGCACTTCAATATCATGTTCGGGAAGTGTTCGGGGCGGGGAATACACCCAATTCTTCCCTTCATCTGAATAAAGAACAAACAGCGGCTTGAGACGATAAGGGGTTTCATTGGCTTTATATTGCACATCCACGAGAGCTTCAACCGCAATCGACGTACTGTCAGGAAGTTGGGATTCATCCACGGGTTTATATTTCCTAAATGTAAACCCGTAGTCGCCCATCCGAACCGAATCACCCCTTGCAAGGGAAATTTTCTGGATCGGAACCGAGTCCTGCTTCGCCTCTTCTACATTTTGAGATGCCGGCTGCATGAGATTTTCGCCGGAGCTTTGTTTCATTTCTTTGTACTCTTTGTTTTTGCGCTCCACATAGGAACTGCCGGCCACATAAAGATAGATATCACTGAGAAAGCCCGCCATCACATCCACATCTACCGACCAGTTAATCGTCGTATCGGCCCAGCCCCACCAGGGCGGAGAACAAAATCCAGAGCATGAAGCTGCCCTCCTGCCCGCCCCAGTAAGCGGAGATCAGGTATTTGAGCTGCAGGTCACTGCTGGTATAGTTATAGACGTAGTAATAGTTGAACTGGTGGGTCAGAATCAGGTAGATCAGAATCCCGGAAGCGGCCAGGATCAGCAGCCCTTTGAGTCCGAACAGCCAGTTAGAAATGGTGAAAAATCGATTATCCTCTTTTTGAGAATACAGGAAATAGCCGATCAGGGAGAGGATTCCCGATAAAAAAGCGATGTTGATGAGTATGTTGCCGATGGTGCCAAGCATGGAAATCTGAATTAGGGATGATGGGTAATGAGTGAAGGTCAGAGCAAGAAATGCTCAATACGAAATACAAGAAACATATTGCGTATTTCGCATCAGTCGCAGGCCGTAGAAAAGGTTTATGACCTGTTCAGTACGGTGGCTAATTCAGAAAGGTACTGTTCAGCAAAAAGACAGGAGGGGTAGGGTAGAGTAATAACGTATCGAATGAAATACGGTTGACCATTTCCCGGTTCTTATCAGCAGAATAGAGGGCGTCAACGAACCCGGATATTGCCGGCAAAGGACTCATTTGTTTTTTTGCCGGCAGCAAGCTTTTATGTTCTCCAAATGAATGGGCCGGCAAAGGATTGCAGTCCTGTTCAAAGGTGCAGTAACCCAGGATATCCTGATCTTCGGCTGCATGGTTAAGTTCTATATCGCAACAGTCTTCAAATAGAATTCGGGTGTCAGCCGGTATAGTATATTCAATGTTGCAGTAGCCTGCTGCCAGAACAGCCGCAGGCATAACCACATGGATGCTCAGCACCATAAGTAGTGTGAACGCCGTTATGCGATATGCTTTTTTAAGTATTTTCAAATAAACTAATGACAGTTTTAACAGGAACTAAAGATATGAAAAATTGTTACTCAATTTCTAACCTTTTTCATAATCACGTTGAGTGATCATATTTTTTCCGCTGTATCCGTACAGCATTGGCAATAGCAATAAGAGCAACTCCCACATCAGCAAAAATCGCTTCCCACATAGTAGCCATACCTAACGCCGCTAGAATCATGACCAACACTTTTACACCAAGGGCAAAACCAATGTTTTGCCATACTACTCGATGAGTGAAATGAGCGATATCAATAGCCGTTGGAATTTTTGAAGGCTGGTCGGTTTGAATGACCACATCGGCCGTTTCGACGGTGGCATCTGAGCCAATGCCTCCCATAGCAATCCCAACATCTGCCAGCGTAATCACAGGTGCATCGTTCACGCCGTCACCAATAAACCCAACCGTTTTCGAGGGATCTAATGCTTTTTCCACTCGATCGTACTTCTCATCGGGCAGCAGACTGCCATAGGCTTCATCCAAACCAAGTGTTTTAGCTACATAACTTACCACTTCCTGGTTGTCGCCAGATAGTATCACGAGCTGTTCAATACCCTGTTTTCTCAATTTATCAATCGTATTCTTGCTATCCTCTTTAATCTGGTCGGCAATACTTATCGTTCCGGCATGCTCACCATCAATTCCAACATGAACATAAGTGTAGGGTTCATTAAAGTCATCATCATTGAGGGAAATGCCATACTGTTCAAACAGGTCGCGATTACCTGCCAGGATCTCTCTGCCACCTATCTTTCCTCTCAATCCCTTGCCGGAAACCTCCTCTTGACTTTCAACCTCTTGTAGCTCCCGTCCATTAGTATAGTTTAGAATAGCTTTGGCAATCGGATGCGTTGAGTGTTGTTCCAGTGAGGCTGCACATTGAAGGATCTCTTCTTTATCGAACCCATTTAACGGTTGAACATTTTGCACTTCAAAAGTGCCCTCTGTCAGCGTTCCGGTTTTATCCATAAACAGGATCTTCATTTTGCGCAGCTGGTCTAAGAAGTCGGAACCTTTAAGCAGGATACCATTTCGAGAAGCAGCACCTATGCCACCAAAGTAGCCGAGCGGAATAGAGATTACCAGTCCGCACGGACAGGAAACCACCAAGAAAATAAGTGCGCGATAAAACCATTCTTGGAAGATATAATTCTCAACAACTAGATAAGGCACAAACGTTAGAGCAACCGCAAGCCACACCACGATAGGTGTATAGATCTTGGCAAACTTGGTCATAAATCGCTGCGTAGGCGCCTTACGCTGAGAAGCTTCCTGCACCATCGTAAGAATGTTGGAGAGCTTGGTATCCTCATAGCCGCTGGTCACTTTAATACGGACCGGTCGGTCCTGGTTGATCGAACCGGCCCAAACCTCTTCACCGGATTCCCGACTCATGGGTTTTGACTCACCGGTCAGAGCTGCGGTATTAAACGAAGCCTTTTCGGTAAGCAGCTCTCCATCCAGTGGTACTTTTTCGCCGGGTTTTACCTGGATGATTTCACCTGTTTCAATTTCGGAGGGATGAACGCTTTCGGTGGTTTCATTGCGTTCTACCGTAGCCGTATCCGGTTGTTGATCTATCAGGCTCTTAATGGATTGCTTTGCCCGGTTCACCGCTCCATCCTGGGCGTATTCTCCTATGGTATAGAAGAGCATCACGGCTACGCCCTCTGCATATTCCCCAATAGCTATAGCTCCCAGGGTGGCAATACTCATCAAAAAGAACTCGCTGAACAGGGTGCCTTTGCGCATGGACTGCCAGGCCTTATATATTACAGGAATGCCAACGGTTGCGTAGGAAGTCAAATAAAGTGTAATAATGAGCCATTGGGATATATTCTCAACCCAATATTCGAGCAGAAATGCCAGAGCTAACAGCAGGGAGCTGATAACCGCTTCTTTATAACGGATAATGAAATTCATAAGGCTATTCTAAAAAGGTTACTTTAAACGGGTGCATTCGTAGACGCCCCGGGCGCTGTCGGCCAGAAGCTGCTCACTGATTTTCAGGAGCTTGTCAATTCGGGAATTACTGAGGCGATACCATACCTTTCGGCCGTCCCTCCGGTTCGCCACCAGGCCGCAGTCGTATAAACACCGAAGATGATTGGAGACGTTGGACTGGCTCAGGCCGGTTTCCTGCACAATGTCACCGACGGTTTGTTCTCCGTCTCTCAGAAACTCAATAATGGAGAGACGGGACGCATCCGAAAAGCCGCGGAAAAGTTTTGCTTTCAGTTCAATCTGGTCGGGTAGGACAGAAGTATCCATGAGTTTATTGTTTATTTAAATATTATCACTTGCTAATATAATGATATACAGTCTCAAAGAAAATTATTTTACCGGTCCGAACAGCAATAATAAAATGATGGGAATGGCGGCAGCAGGAATGTCTTGAGGGATAAATGGAAATACTACCAACAGTCCCACTACAAGGGCCATAGAGATTCCTAAGCTAAAACATTATCGCTAACTGTATTCTATTTAGAAAGCTTTAAAATCCGTAGGGCGCCCCACATCACAAAACTAAATACGACAGCTCCGATCAATAAGTCCGGCCATTTAGAGCCTGTAAGATAAACCAGAATTCCTGCTGTAATTACGCCGCCATTTACAATGATATCATTCGAAGTGAAAATAGAGCTTGCCCTCATGTGGGCTTCCTGACTTTTAGCTTTATTTATGAGCCAAAGGGTAACGAGATTCGCGACGAGTGCTACAGAGGCAATGATAATCATCCATTGAAACAACGGCGTTTCGCCTACGCCCATAAATCGGCGGAGTACTTCTAAAAATCCCAGAGAAGCCAATCCCATCTGGAGATAGCCGCTTATTTTTGCCACCTTCTTTTTCCTTGCAACGGTACTGCCTACCGCAAACAGGCTAAGCCCGTAAACGGACGCATCTGCCAGCATATCCAGGGAATCTGCGATCAGGCCCATCGAGTTGACGAGCCAGCCGGCCGTCATTTCTATGATAAAAAAGACTGCATTAATACCGAGAACCCACCACAGTATCTTTTTCTCTTGTTTCTTATTAGAAGAAGGTATATCAATCACTTTTTTCGTCGTCTCAAAGGAAGAATTTAGATTTAATGATTTAAGGGCATCGTCTATTTCTGATATCCCTTCCTTATGATAAACGCTCAGTGTACGATTTGGAATATCAAAGTCCAGCGATTGTATATTTCCAATGTCTTCCAGCTTCATTCGAATCAGTTGCTCTTCGGAAGAGCAATCCATTTGCGTAATTTTAAACGTTGATTTCCTCATGGTTTATTGACTCAGGAGATATAGTATTGAATGGTTGTATTACTCGTACCGTGTACATTCGTAGATTCCTTTGGCGCTGTCGGCCAGCAGTTCTTCGGCAAGCCGTATGATTTCATGTACGCGGGAATTGCTGGCCCGGTAATAGACATGCCGGCCGTCCCTGCGGCTTAGGGCCAGTCCGCACTCGCTGAGGCAGCGCAGGTGGCTGGATACGTTGGGCTGGCTCAGGCCGGTTTGTTCCACGATCTCACCCACGGTGGTATCTCCCTCTATCAAAATCTCCAAAATGGAAAGGCGGGATCCGTCGGAGAAGCCGCGGAACAGTTTCGATTTCAGTTCGGTACCGGGTTCGGCTGTTATGGCAGGCATAGATAAATGTTTATGTTTAATTATTGATATATAAATATATAATTATATATTATTCAAAACAACATAACAATCCAATCATTATACCGGAAATTCCCGAAATCCTTAATCAATCAGTAATATTAAAACCCAATGAACAATAAAAAATTGTGGTTCTTGTTTGCGCCGGTCCTGCTGGTTGCGCTCATCGATCAGCTCACCAAACAACTGGTTCGTACCACCCCATCCCTGCAGAACCTGGAAATTATTCCCGGATGGCTGGTCTTTGCCTACACCCAAAACCCCGGCATGGCGCTGGGAATTGACTGGTTTCCCACATGGGCTATCAGCCTGATTTCCATTGTGGCGGTCGCCGGTATTTTTATTTACGTAGGAAGGAATTTGAGCCAGGCAACCCCCGGGTACCTTATCTGCATGGGACTGATACTGGGCGGAGCGCTGGGGAATATCATCGACCGGCTGATTATGGCCAAAATAGAAGGCTACGGACATATTCTTGAAGGGCGGGTCAATGATTTTCTGTACTTTACCTATTCTATTAACGGTGATCCGGTATTCCCCTATATTTTCAATATGGCGGATGTGTTTATAAGCACTTCTATCATTCTGCTATTATTGTTTAATCGGCGCCTGTTACCAGAACCCGCGTATCTCGAAACGGTCCAATCTGATTAAAAAATCTCCAGTACTACAAACAGCATAGTTAAAATGTACAAGATATAAGCAGCGTCAAACACAAGAATCTGCCACCTGCTAAAACCATGCTGCGATTTGCTTTGATGGACGAAGACCGAATAAAGCAGGGGCATAAGACCGACAAATGCCAAATTTACCCAGTATAACTGAAAGTCCTCCACCGGGGTATTTACGAGAGCCAGGGGGAAAAACGCCATGCTCATGGTAATAGCATTATCAGCAATCACGCTGGTAGTGCCAGCCGTAACTTCCCCGCCTTTCACGACGCTCCAGGTCTTAAAAATTTCGGGAAGCGTAACCATCGTTCCCGTAATAAACAATCCTCCGATGATCTGGGAAATACCCAGTGCCGAAACAATGTTTTCCGTTGCCTTAACGATAAAAAAGGCGCCGGCGGCAATGGCTGCCGCTCCGGCCGCAGAAAGTGCACTATCCTTTTTATCCCAGTTTACCTTTTCTCCTTCTTTGCGGCCCCTTATGATTGCATGAGCCAAAAATGCGGCGTAAGCCCCTACCATGATCCAGCCGTCTACCGGTTGGAGTCCGCGCCAGCCTTCAGGCAGGGTAAGAAGGGCCACCAGCGCAACAATGCCCAGGTAGGGCAACGAGAGCACGACCACCGAGCGTTTATTCAGCGCTAAGGTATTCTCTTCCAAATGTTTTTGATGCTGTTGGTTGTTTTTAAACTGCCTGCGGGATGCCAGATAAGCAATCGTAGTGATTAAAGGAATAGAAATAATGTTGGAGCCCAGCAAATTGCCCAGGCCAATATCCGAAACACCCCGCGCTGCACTGGTAATGTTTATAGCTACTTCGGGACTTGCGGTAACGATGGCTAAAAAAGCAGCTCCGGCAGAAGCGGTTAGTCCCCATTGTTTGCGTAATAACTTTAAAGGCAGCAGCAGTTTATCGGCGCCCCAGTGAGCAGCCCAGGCTGCTATAATCAATACTCCGGCCCATAACCATGCGTTCATTAGATGCTTTTTTGTTATTTAATGTTTGGCAAACACCCTGGCCGTTCCCAAACTGTCAAAAATATAGACGTAAAAGGGTTTGTCGGGCGCGATATTCATGCCCGGCGAACTGGCGGGCATGCCGGGTACAGCTAAACCGGCCACCTTGGGACGTTCATTCAGCAATCGTTTGATATCGCCGGCCGGGACGTGTCCCTCTACAACGTATCCACCGACAAAAGCGGTGTGGCAGGCTGCCATTTCCTGAGAGATGCTATGCTCGGCTTTTATGACCGGTAAATTTGGGGCTTCATTGGTCGTTACGGTAAATCCGTTGTCCTGCATATAATCGGCCCAGCGGTCGCAGCATTGACAGTCCGGGTTTTTATACATAACAACTTCGGTATCGTTCGTTTTAGCCTCGACCTGCCGCGTATAATACTCACTGATGATATACCAGATAGCGCCTCCGGCAGTGGCTAAAATTAACAATAAATAGGTGAAAAAACGGGATGGTTTCATGAAGTCATGTTATCACAAAAAAATAGGTTTCGTACAATAAAAGTCTGACAAGTCTTTTTGCAGTTCAAAATAGATAAAAATAAACCTACCAACATTATCCCTGTTTATCCAAAAACCATTCCTGCGCCTCTTTTACCGCCTGTTTGATAGCCTCTCCTTCGGAGTAATCCTCTTCCTCCATCAGATGGTTGGCAATTTCCAGTGCTTTTTCGCGTACCTGAGGTTCTAAATTTTTCAAGTCAGCTCCATGATTTTCAAAGGTCCATTTCATAAGTATTACGTTTTGTTTGGGATATTTTAAAGTATTCACTCATGATTTATATCCCAGCAGCCGCAGCGCATTAAAAACAACAATTACGGTTGATCCTTCGTGGCCTACAACCGCCCATCCCATACTTAAGCCGAGAATGGTGGCGGGCACAAGAATGGCCACCATACCCAGGCTAATCCACAGGTTTTGTTTGATGATTGATTTGGTTTTGCGGCTCAGTCCGATAGCGAACGGAAGCACAGAAATTTTGTCGGCCATCAGGGCCACATCGGCAGTTTCCAGAGCCACGTCCGAGCCGGCAGCGCCCATGGCAATACCCACGGTGCTGTTGGCCATCGCCGGAGCGTCGTTGACCCCGTCGCCGACCATGGCTACATGGCCTTCCCCTTCTCGAAGCTGTTTTACGGCCTCCACCTTGTCTTCCGGCAGCAGATTGCCCTTGGGATCGTCGATGCCGATTTCTTTAGCAACGGCATCGGCTACCCGCTGGTTGTCGCCGGTAAGCATAATCAGGTGAGAAAGCCCCATATTGCGCAGTTTCTGGATCACCTCTTTGGCGTCTTCGCGGGGGGTGTCCATCAGCCCGAGAATACCCAGGTAGCGGTCACCGCTGCGCACCACCATGGTGGTTTTGCCTTCGCCTTCGAGATTCTCCACCCGCTGCTTAAGCTCATCGGAAAGTTTGATGCCCTCGGCCTCTTCAAATAATTCCATATTGCCGATGTGGACCAGCGATCCGCTCATTTTGGCCTTGACGCCCCGGCCGGTAATCGATTCCAGGTCTTCGGCTTCGGGAAGATCCCCGCCATCCAATTTTCCCCTGCCATCCCGCACTACCGCATCGGCCAGCGGATGATCGCTCAGACTTTCCACGGCCACGGCCGTTCGCAACAATTCCTGTTCATCCACGCCTTCAAAGGTGATCGCATCGGTCAGTTTGGGTTCACCTTCGGTGAGCGTTCCCGTCTTGTCAAAGGCCAGTGCCTTGAGAATCCCAAGGTTCTCCAGCGGCCGCCCGCCTTTGATGAGCACCCCGCCACGGGCCGCGCGGCCTACCCCGCTGAGTACGGCGCTGGGCGTGGAAATGGCCAAGGCGCAAGGACTGGCCGCTACCAGCACGGCCATCGCCCGGTAAAAGCTTGCCGAGAACGGTTCATTGATGACTAAAAAAGCAAAGTTCAGCAATGCCACCAGTACCAATACCGCCGGCACAAAATAGGTTTCAAACTTGTCGGTAAACTGCTGGGTGGGTGATTTTTGGGCTTCAGCTTCGTTGACCAGCTTGATGAGCCGCGAAAGCGTAGAGTCTTTGGAGAGCTTCGTCACCTTCACTTCCAGGCTGCCGTTGCCGTTGATGGTTCCGGCAAACACGCGGTAGGTATCGTCAATGGAATCTGCGTCTTGATCAACGGCTTCGGGGTCGTCATATTCCATCTTATCCACGGGCACGCTTTCGCCGGTGATGGGCGCCTGGTTGACGCTGCTTTCCCCATTGATAACCACCCCGTCGGCGGAAATTTTGCTGTTTGGTTTGATCACAATGACATCCCCGACCTGCAGGTCTTCTACAGGCACTTCTTCGGTGTTTCCGTTCGCTTTGCGAAGGGCGGTTTTCGGCGCCAGATCGGCCAGTCCCTTAATAGCGTCCCGCGCCCGGCCCATGGCATAGTGTTCCAGCGAATGACCCAAACTGAACAAGAACAGCAGCAGCGCGCCTTCGGCCCACTCCCCGAGGATGGCGGCTCCGACCGCGGCTACCAGCATCAGGAAGTCGATCTCAAAGTTTCCGGCTTTGACCTCCGTGAAAGCCTCCTGAACGATGTAGTATCCGCCAAAGAAATAGGCTCCCACATATAGTGATAGGGGTACCCAGCCGGGAACGCCGCCCGCAAAGGAGAGCCCGAAACCTGTGGCAAGCAGGCCACCGCATATCAGCGAGAAAATCAGCTCTGTTTTTTCGCCAAAGATGCCGCCGTGCTCGTGCGCATGGTCGTGTGAGTCTCCGTCGTCATTGGAATGGTCGTGATCGTGGTTATGATCATCTTCATCATGCTTATGATCGTGGTCCTCTTCCCCGTGGCTGTGCTTAGAGTTATCTTCTCCATGTTCATCGTGATCATGGCTCTGATCCTGTGTAGGCTCTTCGTCGCGATCGTGCCCGCTTTCATCCGTATGGCCGGGTTTATCTTTTAGGTGCTGCTGTGAATCGGTGTCTTGGTTGCCATCACCACTTTCAAGATTTTCTTTTTTTTCTTCAAGCATGGATTCCCTACCGGTGTGATGCTGCTCGGTGTCAATTTCCGGAGCCGGCAGTTCATAATCTGTAGTAGATTCAGAATCTGTTTTGCGTACAGGAATATGCAACTGCTCATCGCCCTCACCATTCGATAGCTGTTTAATGGGTAGTCCCATCGCTTTAATACTTTCCAACAGGCTATCTTCGCTCACCATGCTCCGGTTAAATTCCAGCCGGATCCAGCCCGTAGCGCCCGCAAAAGCATCGACCACGCCATCCAGCTTTTGCAGGCGCCGCGTCACCGATCGGGCGTGGCGCGGGTGGCGAATGCCGCCAACTTCCAGCAGCAGGTGTCCGAAGGTGTCCTGAAGTTTGGCGCCGGTCTGACGGGCAAGGTTTTTGATACGCCGCAGGGAAACCACCTCCGGATCGAAGTGGATACATAGCTGAGAAACAGGCTCCCCATTGTTTTTGATATGCACGCGATCGATACCCTCCCGGCCTTCGAGGGTCGTGATGAGACGGGCTACGCACTTGTCCTGCACATCGGGGACATCCGGCAGTAAAACCGGCAGATTGATGGTCAGTTTTTCCATAGGTAGCAATCGTTTTGTTTAATGATATTTTTCAATCCAGTTCCACGCGTTATCAGCATTGCCGATGGAAAAGTATTTTATCTCCTCGTTGAAAAGCGGATCCATCAGCCGCGTGCTCCACTGCTGCCACTTTTTTTCGCCCACAATGGCAATACGGTCAAAACAGCCGACGTATTCGGCATCAAGGTTGATATCTTTCCAAAAAGTAGCCGCATCCTCCCACCCTTGAAAATCCTCCAAGATCATCATGAGATGAGGATCGCCTGTTTCTTCAATATGCTTTTTCAGGATAGGGACAAAATCATTCAAAGCGTCTTTTGTCAGTTTGCCCTTTACATTTAACGCAAGAATACCGTTTTCGAAATCATTGTTGACGATAATCATAAAATGAAAACACTTTATTCACATTGTCTGAAAAGTATAATACGAGTTCAGTGCCTAACAGACTTGCAGGGTTATGTAAAAATCATGCAGAATTATGAGGAAACAGTGAAAAAGCCGCTCAAGACACCATTTATTCTTTTATGATTTGTACCTTTGCCTTTTGAAAATGGTATAATGATATCTTTTAACGAGATAATAATTCGTAATACAAAAACTTTCTGACTGTTGAACTATAACAACCGTTACAGCCCCCGAAAACAATTTTCTGTATTCCCGCCGGCGGTCAAAAATCTCCTGATTATAAACGGCATAGTCTTTTTAGCACTAAATACACCGGTCGTTGGCCAGCTTCTGTTTGAATACGGCGCCCTATGGCCGGTGGGCTCCGGGCGATTTGAGATCTGGCAGCCCGCCAGTTATCTGTTTTTGCACGCCGGTCTGGCGCACATCTTTTTTAATATGTTTGCCCTCTGGATGTTCGGGCAAGCCATTGAAAACTACTGGGGCACCAGGCGATTTACGATCTATTATTTTGTGACCGGCATTGGCGCGGCGCTTATTCAATTGCTGGTCGTATCGGGCAGTACGCCCACAGTAGGTGCTTCCGGCGCAGTCTATGGCATTCTGCTGGCCTTCGGGATGATGTTCCCGGACCGCTATATTATGCTATTGATTCCGCCTATTCCAATTAAAGCTAAATACTTTGTCGCTATTTTCGGGGTGATCGAACTGGTGAGCGGGCTTTCCAGAACCAGCTCCAACGTGGCCAACTTTGCCCACCTGGGCGGGATGCTGTTTGGCTATATCCTGATCAAATACTGGGGACTGAAGGGGGAGGAATATTAAAAAAAGTGGAAATTTAACCTTTAATGATAAAGGTAAACGATTTGCATTAACTCATAGCATCAGTTTAACTTTTCCAGATCCTCGCTAATGTTTTCGGGCGGAACCATACTGCCGCCGTATTCTCCGCGAATACGGCCCTGGCGGTCAAATAAGTTAATCTGGTTGGTATGCGTAAACATATACCCCATATTCTTACCGGTACTATCCGCGGGTATAATGTTGGTTTGAATGCCAATTTCACCCATCAGCGAATACACCGTGGTAGAATCACCGGTCAGCAGGGTAAACTTTCGGGGATCTAATTGGAATTTGTCGCAGTATTGTCTCAGCCGTTCCGGATTATCGCGTATGGGGTCAACACTGATTAGCACAAGTTGCAGGTGTTGGTCAGCCGATACTTGCTGGCTAATATTTTTCATGTTCGCCGTGATAGCGGGACATACCGTTTAACAGGTGGTATAAATATAAGCAACAATCATGGGCCGGCCTTCAAAATCGCCGGGAAAGGCCACTTCAGCACTATCTTGATTTACCAGCTGGTAGGAGGTGTCGCTTAGATCGTTGATGAGGTTGGCCGATGGCGAACCACAACCCATCATTAAGAATATTAAAACAAACCCCGCTGTTAAACGTGCGTAAAGAGTTTCCATATGATAAAACTGTTTTAGTTTATGAATTAAATCGAATTCATGCTCCATTGCTGCCGCCCGGCTCGATATGAATGAGCACGTCCCGCAGGTAGGGATGCAGCGAAAGCAGCTTATCTTTCACCTCGTGGGTGATCCGGTGGCCTTCTTCCACGGACAGATCAGGCGGCACCCGCAGGTGAAAATCCATGTACATATCAAAACCAAGTTTACGCAGGCGCAGCTTTTCAATGCTTTGTACTTCCGGGTGGGCCAGCGCCACCTCTTCTACCTTGCCCAGCCATTCCGGCTCGGGCTGCTCATCCATGAGCTCCCCCAGGGCCGGACGGGCAATATGCCAGGCGTTGTATAAAATAATAGCCGAGGCTACCAGGGCCGCCCAGTCGTCGGCCACTTCATAGCCTTTACCGCCAATTAACGCTACAGAAATACCAATAAAGGCTGCCGCAGAGGTAATGGCGTCACTCCGGTGATGAAAGGCATCGGCCTGGATAGCTCGGCTTTCCACGGATTCGCCCACGCCCGAGACGTAGCGCGACAGGCTTTCTTTGATGATGATATCACCAAGGCCAGTACCAGCAGCGTCCACCAGGCCGGCGGGTGGTGTCGTGTGGTGAGGTTGCCAATGCTTTCCCAGCCAATAAACCCGGCTGCAATGACAAGTCCCAGTACCACCACGATGGCGGCTATGGGCTCCGCCTTGCCATGGCCGTAGGGATGATTCTCATCCGGCGGTTTGGTCGCCTTCTTCAATCCTAAATACATGACAATGGCCGTAAAGATGTCCCCCACCGATTCTACCGCATCCGCTATGAGGGCAAAGGAGCTGCCAAAAATTCCAGCCGTTGCCTTACCGACGGCCAGCATAACGCTTACGCTGATCCCTATAAATGTGGTGCGGAACCCTTGTTCCGCAGGATGGCTATGGTCATTGGACTTACTCAAACTCCGTGCACCCCTCGGTCGGTTGATATACGGCTGCACTTTGTTGATACACTAATGTGGCCCCCAGGTGCGCAGCGTAACCAAGATAGAGACTGCCGGCAATCAATAGGAGCGTCACGACCCACCCTCTGAATTTATGTTTAATCTTGTCAAACATTTTTAAGGGAATAAAAGGAATCAGGTCCAGAAGTGTGGCACCCGAAAAAAGATACCCAATAGTAAAAGCTGTATTTTCATGCGCTTTCAGTACGGTAGGATCGCAAATGGTTCGCGAAACAATTCCATCCGCCAGCGTACCGGTATAAATAGCAATCCAGACAGCTATCGTCCCTGCATAAAGCAGCACGCGACTCATTTTTTTAACGAACCGGGCCGTACCTGAAGAAAAAAAATACCCCAGAATGTGTATTAGGGTAGCACCCAGCAAAAGCACAATGGGAAAATGCACCACCATCGGGTGCCACAGCTCAGTCCGCCACATGCTCGGAAGCTCCATTTATTCGAGGAGTTTAACGCTGACCGGATCCAGTCGCTGTCCGGTTTTTTCCACCGTTACTTCCACTCGCTGCCCTTCCCCCAGGGTACTGAATGGAATGGTCTGTCCATTTTGGGTTAATTCGGTGGTTTCGGTAAAATAGAGTTCCAAGCGTTTATCGTCTTGGGTTTCTACGTAGATTTCTGTTTCATCAGCGTTTAGTTCAGCAATCGTTCCGGTGTAGGTGCCGGATTCGACGACATCTGTGCTTTCGCCACAGGCCGTAACCAAGCCTATAAGTAAGACGCCGAATAAGATGAGATTTCTTTTCTTCATAACTACAGGATTATATGTTTGAAATTAACTGCTCATTAAAGATAAGCATAATAATACGGCACATATTATTTATATCTAAATAACCAACTCCATCTTGTCAATCAGCTCTATTAAGGTTGCTTCTTGGGTAATATATTTATTAAACTCTAAAAAAATCCATCCGGTGGGAATCACCAACACATTCATAACGCCTTTGAAATTTTTAAGCAATGCTGTTACAGCCTGCCTATGATTCCGGTTTCGTACTGCCCGCATTTTAATCCAGAGATGGCCAAAGGTATCACCCAGTTTATCGGCGGTCTCGGCTGCAATATGTTTTATTTGGCTTGCCGAAATGATTCCTTCGTCAAAGGAAACACACAGTTGCGGATTCTCCGCTTCCCTGGTATCCAGTCGCACTCGCTTAATTCCATTTCTTTTTTCGAGACTGCCCTTTAAACGATCAATGCACTGATCCTCGGCATTGGCCACCTGATGCAGTACATCACTGATGTCCAGTACTATTTTTTTCATAGGATTTAATTTTTTACAACGTTTGAACCCAGTTCCAAAACAAACTGTTACCCAGGTTATGCTTCCGTTTGTATCTGCTTTTGCTCTGGCGCATCAAACGGCTCCTGATCTTCGGCTTCGAAATGCGGGCGGCGGCTGAGCACCAAGTATCCCAGCAGGCCGCTGACCAGCGAACCGATAAGAATACCCACTTTGGCGACCGCCAGTAAAGCAGCATCAGTAAAAGACAAGCCCGCGATAAACAGCGACATGGTAAAGCCGATACCGGCCAGCAGGGCCACCCCGTACACCACCTTCCAGGTTTCCCTGTTGGCTGAGAGGCCGGAAAAGCCCAGCGTGGTGAGCAGCCAGGTTGCCCCGAAAATACCGACCTGTTTTCCAAAGAATAATCCAAGAGCTATGCCCCAGGTGAGCGGTGATATTAAGGCCTGACTCATTACTCCAGGGGCGAAAATGACCCCGGCATTGGCAAAGGCAAACAGCGGCATAATTACAAAATAGACTGCGGTATGCAGTTTGTGCTCCAGCCGGTGCAGCGGCGACTGCGCGTGGCCCATGGTCTCGTCCATATGGTGCAGGGCCTGCTCCCTGGTCACCGGAAGGTCCTCATCTTCCGCCTGTTTAAACAGGTCAAATCCTTCCTGCGCGTATTCCTTCAACTGCTTCAGGCTCCAGCCTCGGGTGGCCGGTATGGCGAATCCCAGCACGACGCCGGCTATGGTGGCATGGACCCCGGATTTAAGCACTGCAACCCACAGGACCACTCCCACCAAAAGATAGGGCGATAATTTGTTCACTCTGCTATAACTAAACAGCAATAAAACCAACAGGCATAGCCCGGCAACGGCCAGCGCCGCCATGCTTATCTGTTCAGTATAGAAAAAGGCGATCACCAGTACGGCAATAAGATCATCGACCACGGCAACGGCCGTAACAAACACCTTGGCCCAGACCGGCACCCGCGAGCCCAGCACGGCCAATACGCCGATTACAAAGGCAATATCGGTAGCCATGGGAATAGCCCAGCCGTTCATAAAATCGCTGCCGCCATTAAGCCCCCAGAAAATGAGCGCCGGCACGGCTGCCCCGCTTATCGCTGCAACGACCGGCAGCAAGGCCGACTGGAACGACGAAAGCTCTCCGTATTTCAGTTCGCGTTTAATTTCAAGGCCCACCAGCAGGAAAAAGATGGCCATCAGGCCATCATTAATCCATTCATGAACGGAGTGTTCGATCATCAACGAAGAAAAGCGGATGGTAAACTCCAGCTCCAGCAGATGTTCATACCATTCATTGAGCGGGCTGTTGGCAATGATAAGAGCCGCTATGGTAGCGAGCAGCAGCATCATACCGGCAGCAGAATCTTTTTTAAAGAAGTGAAGAATGGACGTATAGATTTTTGAATTAGTCACATTTCAAAATGTTGATTAAAACGATATTCAGTTTTTTTAAATCATCAGAATCGTAAAAAAAGCACCGCCGCGGTCATACAGCGGTGCTCATTCAGGGTTTACGCTTAGGGATTATGATGAAATGTTTAGGAGTAATCGTATGAGTGCACCATTTCATCAAAGCGTATAGGGTATAAGGCTATGGTGCGATAGCCTCTACAGATAAGTTGGTGATTATGTGATGGTAACTCTTGCATTTTTATGATCTTCTTGTGCATTATTATGTTATAATCGGTCGATGGACATACGTTTATGCTCTTTGATATCCTTAAAATGGGATGGCGCAAGCCCCGTCTCCTTTTTAAATTGACGCGAAAAATGCTGCTGGCTGCTGTAGCCGAGCTCGTAAGCGATTTCTGTTAAATTCTGTTCGCCATAGACAATCAGCTCTTTCGCGCGTTCGATTTTTTGCAGGATAAGGTAGCGTTCAATGGACTTCCCCTCCACGCTGGAAAACAGGCGGCTCAAATGCTGGTAATTCTTGTGAATTCTATGTTCGAGGAATTCCGACAGGTTGCCTTCCAGGTTTTCCCGCTGGTGGATGATATCGATGATTAGATGTTTGATCTGTTCAACCAGTTGACTGCTTCGATCACTAATAATCTCGAAACCATTTTCATGGGCAATTTCAAGTAACTCTGTAAAGCCCTCTATATCAACCGGCCGCTCCAACCCCACCCTGCCCAGTTCAATATGCCTGACGGGCAATCCGGCTTCCACCAATTTCGCCTCAAGCACTTCTGCGCAGTGCTCGCATACCATATTTTTTATATAAAAATGTTGATAATCCATTATATTATTGCACTATGAACTTTCCTTTCATACCCGCTGCAAAATGGCCGGGGAAGGAACACAGGTAGTCATAGTCTCCCGTCTTTTCCGGCACCGTAAAAGTAACTTCTACCGTCTCTCCGCCGGCTGCTAACTCCGTATGGCCAATGATATCGTCGGTCCGGTCCTGTGGGATGTAGTCATTTTCTTTGGCCTGGGTAGCGGCTTGGGCAAACCCGGTGGGATTAACACCCAGTTTAAGCAAAATCCAGTTGTGGGCCATCGCCGGGGCCGGCAGATTGCTGGCTGTGGTCAGGCGGATGCGCAGCTCTTCGCCCGCTTCGGCCTCGATATTTTGCAGCAACAGGTAGGTCTCTCCATTGGGGGCCTTCATGGTTTCGGCCGTTCCGAGCAATTCGTCTTCTTCCTTGACCACGTATTTCATCCGGTCCACGCCGATGATGTCGATGGTTCGGACATCTTCGGATTTCGTTTGTGATAACTGCCCTTCAGATTCTTCTGATTGGACTTGGTATTCCTGCTGTTCTCCTCCGCCACAGGCGGCAAGAAACAGGAACAGGGGAAGTAAGTAAATGAATAAACGCATGACTTTGTAAAATTTAGGGTTATCGTTATGAGTGATTACAGAGGTTATTTCTGAATAATTTGCCCCTTCGGGGTGATCTTTTCACTTTCCCGGGGCGGCTGTTTGGGAAAACGCGTAATAGGTACATCCGGATCCCGTTCATCCGGCACATAATGGGCATGCGATCCTTTGGATACCTTGGTATAAGGTTTGGGATTAAAGAATCCCAGTGCATCGGCCATGGCAAATCCGGCCAGGATCAGGATTATGGCGATAACTACATATTTAAGCCCGTTTTTAGAAGTCATAAGACATTTGTTGATTCTTATCCAGAAATAATGCTGGTAAAGCTGCCGCTGCGGTCAAACAGCGGCAGCCCGCAGGATAGTGATGGGGTTTACGCAGGAATAGTTGCATCACTATCAAGGATCGAGGGTTTAAGTAAAAGGCTGCCACCACCGTCAAGTGGTGACAACCCGGGGTTGGCTGGACTACCTAACGGATGATCTCCTCATCCGTTTCCCCTGTTCGGATGCGGACGCCTTGTTCGACATTTGAGACAAAGATTTTTCCATCGCCATGGTTTCCGGTGCGTCCCCTTTCAGTAATAACGCCGACTATTTCATCGACGCGGCGGGCAGGTACTACGGTCTCCAGCTTAACGCGCTGGACCAGCTGGGCCGGGCCTTTTTTGGGATGCCCCCAGCCGCGTACATCGCTTAGGGTGAGGCCGGGCGCATCCGGAAGGTTTTCGATCGCATCAATAACGTAGTCAATCATGTTGGTTCGGATAAACGCTTTAATTTCTTTCATAATAGGATGTGTGTAATCCCTCAGAGCGTTTGGCAGCCCGAGGGAATTTAGGATTACAGTTCTGCGTGTGTGACTGGCTCGGCAAACCACCGGTAAATAGACGGTAATACTACCAGCGTAAGAAGCGTGGACGTAAACAGCCCCCCTACGACGACGGCCGCCAACGGGCGTTGTACATTGGAGCCGATATCGTTGGCCAGCAGCAACGGAAGGAGGCCCAGACCGGTCGTTAAGGCCGTCATAAGCACGGGCCGCAGCCGCAGCAGGGACGCCTGTACGACCGATTTCCCCATTTCCATACCTTCCTCCCGGAGTTGATTAATGTAGCTGACAAGCACCAGGCCGTTAAGCACCGCGATACCGAAAATGGCGATAAATCCTACGGCCGCTGGTACCGACAGGTACAGGCCCGAAATCCAGAGGGCAAAGATCCCCCCGATGGTCGCAAAGGGAATGTTCAGGAAAATGAGCACGGCATAACGCCAGCTTCCGAAGGTGGAGAACAGCATGAAGAAAATAAGGCCCAGCGTAATAGGTACCACAATCATGAGCCGGCTCATGGCCCGCTGCTGGTTCTCAAACTGCCCGCCGTATTCGGTAAAATAGCCGGCCGGCAGGTCCACCTGCTCCTCCACTTTTTGTTGGATTTCATTGACGACGCTGCCCATATCGCGGCCGCGCACGTTTAGCTGCACGTAGGTCCGCCGGCTGGCTTTGTTCCGGGAGATCATCTTTGGGCCGGTAAATACTTCCACATCGGCAATTTGGGAAAGCGGGACCAGGGCACCTTCGGCTGTTCGTATGGGAAGCTCGCGGAGCTGATTGATCTGGCTTCGCTGACCTTCTTGCAGGCGCACAAAGATATCAAAGCGGCGAATGCCCTCGAATACCTGCCCGGCCACTGAGCCGCCGATGCCGGTTTCTACGGTATTCAGGAAGTCGTCGATGCTGATGCCCAGCCGCGCGAGCTGCTCGCGGTCGGGACGAACCAAAATTTGGGGTTTCCCGCCCTGCTGCTGAGCGCGAACGTCTACCGCCCCTTCCACGCTTTCGGCAACAGCCGCGATTTCCTGTGCTTTCCGGGCCAGCGTATCCAGATCGTCGCCGTACAAACTGGCTACTACCTGGGCGCGTACGCCGCTGAGCAACTCATCGGTGCGCAACTGGATGGGCTGGGAGAAGTTGGAAGCCACGCCCGGCAGATCTTCATTTAATTTTTGGGCCATGGCAGTTTGTAGCTCCTCATAATCTCGCCCCCATTCCCACTGATCTAATGGTTTCAGATCCACCACGTTGAAGATCACGTTTACCGGTTCGGGGTCGCCGCCCACTTCCGCGCGGCCCACGCGGGAATAGACGCCTTCCACTTCGGGAAACGTCTGCATCGATTCCTGCAGGCGCTTGGTGTATTCAGTAGTCGTCCGCAGGTTGGCGCCCGGCGGAAGGACCGACCGAACGGCATAGGTACCTTCACGGAGGGTCGGTTGAAATTCGGTACCCAAAAATGGAAATACGGCCATACTGGCGGCAAACAACACCAGCGCCGCCCCAAATACCATTTTGGGATACTTCGTACTTTTTTCGATCAGCGGACGGCTTGCGCCTTTTACTTTGCGCACCAGCCACGGCTCTTTATCCATCCCTTTATCGGGGAGAATATAGCTGGAAATGATGGGAATATAAGTCAGGGCCAGAAAGATCGCTCCGGCCAATGCAAAGGTGATGGTGTAGGCCAGCGGCTTGAACATTTTACCTTCGACCCCCTCCAGGGAAAAGAGCGGCAGAAACACGATGATAATAATACTGGTGGCAAACACCACCGGTCGGATGACCTCGCGGGCAGCCTCGCCGACAATACGGAACAGCGATACATCTTGCCCTTTGCGTTCCTCCAGCAGCCGGTAGGTGTTCTCCACGATGACGGTGGCACTATCCCCGATCATGCCAATGCTGATAGCAAGCCCCCCCAGACTCATTAAGTTCGCTGATATGCCCATCAGGTTCATCCCAATAAAGGCAATGAGAAATGCAATCGGGATCGTTGAGATAATAATGAGCGTGGATCGCACATCACCCATGAAAAAGAACAGGACTACCAAGACCAAGATAGCCCCGATATACAAGGCGTTGGTGACCGTTCCCACGGCTTTGTCTACCAACTGGCCCTGGGAATAAAAAGCCTCCATCACCATGCCCTCGGGCAGGGCCTTATTAATAGCATCAACTTTTTGGTCGATCTGAGCCAGCAGATCCTGGGTATTGGTACCGATGAGCTTCAGCACAAATCCGCCCACCGACTCTTCCTGGTTGGCAATCAGTGACCCCCGCTTTATCTCCGAGCCAAAGGTAACCTCGGCCA
>Ga0079226_10000518_pt1 | contig 27043 bp, 25 predicted proteins | sample Poulit2014_FD_76345 | JGI IMG/M metagenome (GOLD analysis project Ga0079226, IMG submission 76345) | Agricultural soil microbial communities from Georgia to study Nitrogen management - Poultry litter 2014 | ecosystem: Environmental > Terrestrial > Soil > Agricultural land | place: USA: Georgia...
CCAAATATATTTAACTTCATATCACTGCTTTCAAGAGCGAAAATATTAAGAACATTTGCGCCTTGTTCTTGAATAGACCAGAAGACTACACCTAAAATAAATAAAGGTATAAATGAAACGACACGTGAACGCTCGTCATCTGTCACATCTTTACTACGTATCATAATTGTAAAATATATAATTGGTAAGGTGACACCAAGTACGAGTACAGTTGTACTAACAATGTTAAATGAAAGCGTACCAGTTAATCCAGTAATGATGAGAACTGCTGCAATAATTGTAATTACAATTGCAAAGAGTAAACCATATTTCTTTTTTTCTTGTTGATTTAGTGGGTTAGTTGGTTTTGTCCCAACATCGCCAATATTTTTCTTGTTGAATAGCATATACCATACTAAACCTAGCGCCATACCGACAGCTGCAATTAAGAATCCCGCATGAAAATCTCCTGATTTAACAAAATGGTTAAGTATTAATGGTGATAGTAACCCTCCTAAGTTGACAGACATATAGAATATAACAAATCCTGCGTCTATACGTGTATCATTTTCAGGATATAATCTACCTACAATATTTGAAATACTTGGTTTCATTAACCCTGAACCAACAATAATAAAGAACATAGATATGAATAGACCTACCACATCTAAAGGTAAGCTTAAAAATATGTGACCAATAATAATCAACACGCCACCATAAAATGTAGCAGCACGCGTACCTGTGATTCTATCGGATATCCAACCACCAAGTACTGAAGTCATATATATTAATGCGCCATAAACAGCCATGACTGATTGGGCTGTCGTCTTGTCCATACCAAGACCGCCATCTTTTATTGCGAAATACATATAAAAGATAAGTAACGCGCGCATTCCGTAATAACTAAATCTCTCCCAGAATTCTACAAAAAATAAAACCCCTAAGCCTTTTGGGTGACCAAAGAATCCTTTTTGAGGAATCGATTGGTAATCTTGATCTTGGGTTTGATTTTGCATATAAAATCCCCATCCTTTCTTGCTCCCAATAAAAAATATATAAAATAAATTTTACTCCTAATAAAACTGAATTACAACAATATTCTAAAAACAATAAAATTCTAAATTTTCTGTTAATTATATAAGTCTATTGCGTTTAATTTTAATTTAGAAATAACAACTATATATATAATAAATTCAATTTTAAAATAGCACAAAAAAATAGTGGCACAATAAAGTACCACTATTTTCAAAATATTTAATTTTAAATCTTAGTAAACACCTTTCATAGCACGTTTCACTTTTGGTGAGATGATGAATAATAATATACCAATGAATACAGCTAAAAGGCCAGAATACATAAAGTAATCAGTTTGGTCTATCTTCGTATAAACTACAACAAGTTGAGCGTTTAACCCTTGTGCTGTGGCATTACTTAACATCCATAAGCTCATCATTCGTGCAGTGAACTTCATTGGAGCTAGCTTAGTTGTTGTAGATAAACCAACAGGTGAGATACATAGTTCACCTATCGTGATGAGTAAGAAACTTAGTACAAGCCATAACGGGTTAATTAACTCATTACCTGTAGCTAATGGGATAATCATAATTAAATAAGATAGTCCCGCGATAACTACACCAAGGACAAACTTGTAAACAGTAGGTGGATTGTACTTACCTAATTTCATCCAAAGTGTTGCAAAAATAGGTGCTAAAAGCACAATGAAAATCGGATTTAATGACTGAGCCCAAGCTGCTGGTATTGTATAATCAATGAAACCGTTCGTTAATACAGACATGTCCAATTGTGTTTTTTTATCTGCAAATGTTGCAAGTATTGTGGACCCTTGTTCTTGGATCATCCAGAATGCAACAGATGTGATGTATAGTGGTACGTAACTATACACACGTGAACGTTCATCTTTTGTAATACCTTTACTCAATATCATATTAAGGAATATGTATAACGGTAATACAATACCTAATAGTGTAATTAAGAAACTAAAGTTACCTAATGTTAATGCATTATTTAAATTTAAAATCCATAAGTATATTAAAAATAATACAATGATACCGAGTGTAATAAAAATGAATTTTTTGATTTCTGGTTTTGTTAGTGGATTTGGAATGTTTCGACCTGCAAACCCTAAATTCTTTTTACGTTTGATTACGTAAGCGACTAGACCTAAGAACATTCCGATTGCGGCTGCTAAAAAACCAGCATGGAAACCGATTCTAGTTTGTAGTCCTCCTGTAATTAAAGGCGCCATTAATGCACCTAAATTAATCCCCATGTAGAATAATGTAAACGCGGCATCACGTCTTGGATCATTACGTTCATATAATTCTCCAACTGTTGTAGAAATATTTGGTTTCAACAACCCTGTGCCGGCGATGATTACAGCTAATGCAATCATAACTAACGTTAAATTATTCGGTAAAGATAATAATATATGTCCAAGCATGATGAGGAAACCACCATAGAGGACAGCATCTTGGGTACCAGTAATCCGGTCTGCAATCCACCCTCCAATAACACCTGACATATAAATTAAAGTTCCGTAAATAGCAACAATTTGCATTGCAACTGCTGGGCTAAGTCCGAAACCACCATCAGCAACACTATAATATAAATAGTAAATTAAAATGGCTTTCATACCATAATAACTGAATCTCTCCCAAAACTCAGTTAAGAATAGTGTGCTTAGTCCTTTTGGATGTCCGAAGAAACCTTTGTTTGGTATACTTTTCATGATTTCCTCGTGACTGTAATTAACTTTTTTCATAATTTCCCTCCCCTTAAATGGTTGGATTTATTCTATACTGTTTTAGTAAAAAAAACAAGCGTACCTCTGAAATATTCAAACGCAATTTAATTTTCTACAATGTATTATTGGGGTATTAAAATAAACGTGGCACTTTTAATGTTAAGTGAGGGTAGATTGAAGTGACATACTTCTTATTTCTGTTTGTAAAATAAAAAATACCGACAAAATCATAAAATTTTGTCGGCAGTGTATACATATATAAATTATCAAAGTTAAAATAAATTGATAATCGTAGTAACTTATTTAAAGGTGTTTACCTATTGTCAATTTTTTCTGGGTAGAGATCATGATTCATTAAACGGTGTTCAGCCATTTTCTCATATTTAGAATCAGGTCGACCATAGTTTGTATATGGGTCTATTGAAATACCACCTCGTGGCGTAAATTTCCCCCAAACTTCTATATAATGAGGATCCATTAAATCAATTAAATCGTTCATAATGATGTTCATACAGTCTTCATGGAAATCTCCATGATTTCTAAAGCTAAATAAATAAAGTTTTAAAGATTTAGATTCTACCATTTTAATATTAGGAATATAAGAGATATAAATCGTTGCAAAATCAGGTTGGCCAGTAATTGGACATAATGATGTGAATTCTGGGCAATTGAACTTTACAAAATAATCGCGTCCTGGATGTTTGTTATCAAATGATTCTAAGACATCTGGTCTGTAATCAAAATCATATTTATTATTTTGATTACCTAATAATGTAATATCTTCTAATTCTTCATTTTTACGTCCTTTAGTCATTGGTAACGCTCCTTTAATGTTTCATTTTTGTATCTTCTTCTTGAATTGTGACAGGGTGGCGACGTGCTTTTTCAAACATATAATAACTTGAGCCTATAATAATTATATAGCCAAGAATTGCGAAGGCATCTGGTGACTCACCAAATAATATAAATCCGAATACTGCTGTAAATATAATAGATGCATACGTGAAGATCGAGATATCTTTAGCTGGTGCATAACTATACGCTAATGTGATACCAATTTGACCAGCTGCAGCTGCTAATCCTGCACCAATTAAATAGATGACTTGCATCATAGTCATAGGTTCGAATGTGAATATTGTAAAAGGTATTAACACAATTATAGAAAAGAACGAAAAGTAAAATACAATCGTGTATGGTGCTTCTCGAGTACTTAAAGCTCTGACACATGTATAAGCACTTGCAGCAAAGATACCAGAGAATAATCCTCCCATGGCAGGAATCATAGAAGATGAGAATTCAGGTTGAACAACAAACAGCATACCAAAAATGGCTACAATCATAGCTATAATTTGATAATTTCGTACTTTTTCATTTAAAAAAAGGATGCTGAGTAATATAGTCCAAAATGGATTAAGCTTCATCAATGTATCTGCGTCACTTAATAACATGTGGTCTATAGCATAAATATTGAGTAATACGCCAATTAAACCAAGTGTAGAACGAGAAACCAATAGGGGTTGACTACTTAATTTACCGAATAATGGTTGCTTATATTTTAAAATAAAATATAACGGTATAAACATTGCGACTAAGTTTCGGGCAAGAGACTTTTGAAATACAGGTAAGTCACCAGCTAAGCGGAAGAAAACAGACATAAAACTAAAGCCAATTGCTGAAACAAGGATAGCAATGATACCTTTAACTTTAGGATTCACAAGTATCGCCTCGATTTTTAATTTTTAACGTATTCATATTAGCATAAATACTTAGACAATGTATATATGGTTGAAAATTGTCAGAAAGTATAATAGTATATATAATACGAACAAACGTTCTGTTCAGCTGAACGAATCTTTTATTTATAAAAATATAAATGATAACATTTATATAATGCATTTTATGTAATACATATATTACTTTTGTCTAAATGATGGCATATCAAGCGTTGGAAGAATTTTATAAAAAGCAAATAATCAAACCCTAAAATAGCAAAAAAATTTTTTAGCTGAATTAATCTCACTGTAACGTTGAATTGGTGCCATTTATGTTACTTCTTCAAAGTTTTGTCATAAATTAAAGTCTTTTAATAATCGACTGAGTTATGTATAATGAAACACATAATATAGTATTGATGACCAGGACGAAACACAATATATAGTGTTTTGGTACGTGGTCAATTTATTTATAATAAATCAAAAATTATGTAAAATCACACTTTTTCAGGCTTCTAAACATGACAAATCAAGTATTAATACTTAATTTTTGAGTTTTTACATAACTACATATAGATTAAGAAACTACTATATATTGTGGTTACTTCTATAAGTTACTTGTATTTGGCTATTAAAGAAAAATGCTAATTGCTTAAAATGATAAAACTGATTTTATCATATTGAAACAAAATTATAGAAAGAAGGTGATCCGATGAAGGTTGTATATTTTTCGTTTTCTGGTAATGTGCGTCGTTTTATAAAGCGAACTGAGCTTACCGACACAATGGAAATCACACAAAATAATTGTTCTGAAAGAATAAATGAGCCTTTTATATTGGTCACTGGAACGATTGGGTTCGGCGAAGTTCCGCCGCCAGTTCAGTCATTTTTAGAAACGAATCATGATTTATTAAAAGCTGTCGCAGCGAGTGGCAACCGAAATTGGGGCCAAAACTTTGCAAAAGCTGGACGATCAATTGCGGAACGATATCAAGTTCCATTACTAATGAAGTTTGAAGTACACGGCACAACGAATGATATAAGCGAATTTAAAGATAAGGTGGGGCATTTCAATGAAGATTATGGACGAGAAGAAATACAATCATATTGAATTAAATAACGAAGTCACAAAGCGTAAAGAGAATGGATTTTTTGATTTAGAAAAAGATCAAGAAGCATTAGCAGTATATTTAGAAGAAATTCAAGATAAGACCATCTACTTTGATACTGAACTTGAACGTCTACACTACCTTGTTGATAATAATTTCTATTTTGATGTTTTTGAAAAATATTCAGTGTCAGATTTAGAAGAAATCACTAATTATGCGAAAAGTATCCCGTTTGAATTTGCGAGTTACATGTCTGCAAGTAAATTTTACAAAGACTATGCATTAAAAACAAACGACAAGAGTCAATTTTTAGAGGATTATAAACAACACGTAGCTATTGTGGCATTGTATTTAGCTAACGGACATAAAGCTACAGCTAAACAATTTATTTCTGCTATGGTTGAGCAACGTTATCAACCAGCCACACCTACATTCTTAAATGCTGGACGTGCACGTCGTGGAGAGCTTGTATCATGTTTCTTACTTGAAACAGATGACAGTTTAAATTCAATCAACTTTATAGATTCTACAGCGAAGCAATTGAGTAAGATTGGTGGCGGTGTAGCTATTAACTTGTCTAAACTACGTGCGCGTGGTGAAGCAATCAAAGGTATTAAAGGCGTAGCCAAAGGAGTTTTACCGGTAGCTAAATCACTTGAAGGTGGTTTCAGTTATGCAGACCAACTAGGTCAACGTCCCGGTGCTGGCGCAGTATATTTAAATATCTTCCACTATGATGTTGAAGAGTTCTTAGATACGAAGAAAGTAAATGCTGATGAAGATTTACGTCTTTCTACAATATCCACTGGTTTAATCGTACCATCTAAATTCTTTGATTTAGCTAAAGATGGTAAAGATTTCCATATGTTTGCGCCGCATACAATTTATAAAGAATATGGCATCACATTAGATGATATTAACCTTGATGAATATTATGACGAACTAGTTGCAAATCCAAATATTGATAAAAAAGCAAAAGATGCACGTGAGATGTTAAATACAATTGCACAGACACAATTACAATCTGGGTATCCTTATTTAATGTTCAAAGATAACGCAAATAAAGTACACGCAAACTCAAACATCGGACAAATTAAAATGAGTAACTTATGTACTGAAATTTTCCAATTACAAGAAACATCAATTATTAATGATTATGGTACTGAAGATGAAATTAAACGTGACATCTCTTGTAATTTAGGCTCATTAAATATTGTGAATGTAATGGAATCCGGTAAATTTAAAGATTCAGTACACACAGGTATGGATGCGTTAACTGTTGTAAGCGATGAAGCAAATATTCAAAATGCGCCAGGTGTAAAAAAAGCAAACAGTGAATTGCATTCAGTAGGACTAGGTGTAATGAACTTACATGGTTATTTAGCAAAAAACAAAATTGGTTACGAATCTGAAGAAGCTAAAGACTTTGCTAACATTTTCTTTATGATGATGAATTATTATTCTATTGAACGTTCAATGGAAATTGCTAAAGAGAGACAAGAAACTTATAAAGACTTTGACCAATCAGACTACGCAAGTGGTAAATATTTTGAGTTCTATACTTCACAAGCATTCGAACCAAAATATGAAAAAGTACGTAAACTATTTGATGGTTTAGAAATACCAACACCAGAAGATTGGAAAGCATTACAAAAAGAAGTTGAAGCACATGGTTTATTCCATGCTTATCGTTTAGCGATTGCGCCGACGCAAAGTATCTCTTATGTACAAAATGCAACAAGTTCTGTTATGCCAATCGTTGACCAAATTGAGCGCCGTACTTATGGCAATGCTGAGACATTTTATCCTATGCCTTTCTTATCACCAGAAACAATGTGGTATTACAAATCAGCATTTAATACAGATCAAATGAAGTTAATTGATTTGATTTCAACAATTCAAACACATGTTGACCAAGGTATCTCTACAATTCTTTATGTTAATTCAGAAATATCTACACGTGAATTGTCTCGACTATATGTTTATGCACATCACAAAGGACTAAAATCTTTATATTACACTAGAAATAAATTATTAAGCGTTGAAGAATGTACAAGTTGTTCAGTATAAAGTTTTAAGTAACAGATAAGCAAAGTGATTGAGTAAACAGCCTAGTCTTTAATATAGATTAGGCTGTAAATCACTGCTCATTTAAATTTTTACTAGATAGGGGAATTTATCTAAATGAAAGCAGTCAATTGGAATACGCAAGAAGACATGACAAATATGTTTTGGCGACAAAATATTTCGCAAATGTGGGTAGAAACAGAATTTAAAGTATCAAAAGATATCGCAAGTTGGAAGACATTATCTGATGCAGAAAAAAATGCCTTCAAAAAAGCTTTAGCAGGTTTAACAGGATTGGATACACATCAAGCAGACGATGGTATGCCACTTATCATGTTACACACAACAGATTTACGTAAAAAAGCAGTCTATTCATTTATGGGTATGATGGAGCAAATCCATGCTAAAAGTTATTCTCATATCTTCACTACGTTACTACCATCTAGTGAAACAAATTATTTATTAGATAAATGGGTTTTAGAAGAACCACATTTAAAATTCAAATCAGATAAAATTGTAGATAACTATCATAAACTTTGGACTAAAGATGCCTCTGTATATGACCAATACATGGCACGTGTTTCAAGTGTATTTTTAGAAACTTTCTTATTCTATTCAGGTTTCTATTATCCACTTTACTTGGCGGGTCAAGGTAGAATGACAACATCTGGTGAAATTATACGTAAAATCTTATTAGATGAATCAATTCACGGTGTATTTACAGGTATGGATGCGCAAAGCATGCGTAATGAACTATCAGAAAGTGAAAAACAACAAGCAGATCAAGAAATGTATAAATTATTAGATGAATTATATAAAAATGAAGTATCATACACACATTCATTATATGATGAAGTGGGTATTGCTGAAGATGTGTTAAATTATGTTAGATATAATGGTAATAAAGCATTAGCTAACTTAGGCTTTGATTCTTACTTTGAAGAGAAAGAATTTAACCCAATTATTGAAAACGCATTAGATACATCAACGAAAAATCATGACTTTTTCTCTGTTAAAGGTGACGGTTACACATTAGCGTTAAACGTTGAAGCTTTAAGAGACGAAGACTTTATATTTGAAGATTAAATTTAATATATGATATACAAGTGTATTAACGTTTGACGTGAAAAGTCTTTCTCATTTAAAAAAGCCAAAGCTGCCAAATTTCCATAAGGAAAATTTGGCAGCTTTTTTATATTCTTTAAAAGTTGTATGTAACAAATTATACAATAAGTGAACTTTATTTTTGTTTTGCTCAATAATACTTTGTCCAAAATTAATTATTGCTATTGAATTTACGAATAAAAGTGTTAAAATTTTAGTATAACTATTGATAATGATTATCAAACCCAATAGTATTTATGAACTCATTGTACATCGAAAGGAATAGGATCCTCATTATGAAATTCTTACTTAATGGTATTGTATTGTTTATCATTTTATTGTTATTATCTATCCTTTCTCTATTTATTGGTGTAAGTAAAGTTTCTATTACAGACATATTCCACTTATCTAAAGAACAACTCAATATTATTTTATCGAGTAGGATACCGAGAACTGTAAGTATTTTAATCTCCGGAAGTACATTGGCACTTGCAGGTCTAATCATGCAACAAATGATGCAGAATAAATTTGTAAGCCCAACAACAGCGGGTACGATGGAATGGGCTAAGCTAGGTATTTTAATATCTCTTATACTATTCCCTCAAGCTAATATAATGATTAAATTAGTTTTTGCAGTGACATTAAGTATTGCAGGTACTTTCTTGTTTGTGAAATTAGTCCAGTATATACGGTTTACTGATGTAATTTTCATACCGTTGTTAGGTATTATGCTAGGTGGTATTGTTTCTAGCTTCGCTACATTTATCGCTTTAAGAACGAACGCCGTGCAAAGCATAGGCAACTGGTTAAACGGAAACTTTGCTATTATCACAAGCGGAAGATACGAAATTTTATATTTAAGCATCCCGTTACTTATACTTACATATATATTTGCGAACCAATTTACAATTGCAGGGATGGGAAAAGATTTTAGTAATAACTTAGGTGTTAATTATGAAAAAATAATTAACATTGGTTTGTTTATTACAGCGACAATTACTGCTTTAGTAGTTGTTACGGTTGGAACACTTCCATTCTTAGGGCTGATTGTTCCGAATATTGTTTCTATTTTTAGAGGCGATCATTTAAAAAACGCATTGCCACATACAGCTATGTTAGGCGCTATATTTGTAATGTTTTCCGATATAATCGGCAGAGTTATTGTGTATCCTTATGAAATTAATATTGGATTAACAATTGGTGTGTTTGGCACTATTATTTTTATAATCTTGCTGATGAAAGGACGACATAATTATGCAAATTAGTGCTAAAACAAAATTATTCATTTTATTTGCAGTAACTGCATTAGCAGCAGGGCTTTATCTTGTTATAGGAATTGATTTTGACATATTTCAATATCAATTTTCTAGTAGATTGAGAAAACTTATATTAATGATATTGGTAGGAGGGGCAATAGCAGCTTCAGTAGTGATATTTCAAGCCATTACAAGTAACCGACTATTAACGCCTTCGATTATGGGGCTTGATGCTGTATACATGTTTGTGAAGGTCTTAGTAGTATTTGTATTTGGGGTACAATCTGTTTTTGTTACTAACTTGTATCTCAGCTTTTTAATTTCATTACTCGTAATGATTGTATTTTCATTATTCTTATTCCAAGGTGTTTTTAGAATTGGTGACGTGTCAGTATACTTTATTCTACTTGTCGGAGTTATATTAGGTACATTCTTCCGTAGTATTACTGGATTTTTAGAATTGATTATAAACCCTGAAGATTTCTTAGCAGTGCAAAGTGCCATGTTTGCCAATTTCGATGCTTCCAACACAAAATTAGTTACACTGTGCGGTGTGATATTAGTTATTCTCATATTTATTACGATGCGTACCATACCGTATTTAGATGTCCTGTTATTAGGAAAAGATCAAGCAATCAATTTGGGGATATCTTATAAAACATTAACGAGACTATTGCTTATACTAGTAGCAGTATTAGTATCCATCTCAACAGCACTTGTTGGACCAATTACATTTTTAGGATTATTAACAGTTAACTTAGCACATGAATTGATGAAGACATATGAACATAAATACATATTGCCAGCGACTATTTTGATGAGTTGGTTAAGTTTATTTATTGCACAAGCTGTAGTAGAGAATTTGTTCGAAGCAACGACGCAAGTAAGTATAATTATTGATTTAGTAGGTGGAAGTTACTTCATTTACTTATTAATAAAAAGGAGACATGCGAATTGATACGTGTACAAGAGCTTAATAAAAATATTCAAGATAAAGCAATTTTAAAAAATATAAATGTTGAAATAAATAAAGGCCGATTAACTTCTATGATTGGACCAAACGGTGCAGGTAAAAGTACATTACTAGCTGCAATTACACGCTTAATGGATTTTGAAACTGGTTCGATAGAAATAGAAGGTAAATCAATAGCTGACTATCAAAGTAATGAATTGGCTAAAAAATTATCAATTTTAAAACAATCTAATCATACTGAACTAAATATAACAGTAGAGCAATTAGTTAATTTCGGAAGATTTCCATATTCTAAAGGCCATTTAAAAAAAGAAGATAAAGAACAGGTGGAGTATGCATTAGAGTTATTACAGCTTAAAGAAATTAGACACCGTTATATAAAAACGTTATCTGGTGGCCAACGTCAACGTGCATATGTCGCAATGACAATTGCTCAAGATACGGAATATATCTTGTTAGATGAACCATTAAACAATCTTGATATGAAGCACTCAGTGCAAATCATGCAAACATTACGTCAGCTCGCACAAGATTTAAATAAAACAATTATTGTGGTTATTCATGATATTAACTTTGCTTCGTGCTATTCAGACGATATCATCGCCTTAAAGGATGGAGAAGTCGTAAAAGCAAGTACAAAAGATGATGTGATTCAAGAGGATACATTAAAAGCGTTATATGATATGGACGTAAGTATTGAAGAAATTCGTGGTCAACGTATCTGTATATACTTTGATGAAATGAATGCAACGCAAGATTTAGAACTTGCATACTCAATGTAATTCTATTCACCACACTTGAAAGGAGTGATGCAACGAGAACGAAGTTAAACTTTTAAGGGCATAATAGGAAACATCATTAGGAAAATCAGGAGGCGTAAAAAATGAAAAAGTTTGCTTTATTATTAGTTGTAGGTTTAATGTTTTTATTAGTAGCATGTAGTAATGGTGGCTCAGATGATAAAAAATCATCAAACACTAAATCAGAAAATGAAGATTCAAATAAAACTGTTAAAATTGAAAATAAATATCAGGCAAGTGGAGAAAAACGTGATGGCAGTGACGCTAAAACGGTGGAAGAAACAGTAGAAGTACCTACAAACCCTGAAAATGCGGTTGTGTTTGATTATGGTACATTAGACACATTGAAAGAATTAGGACTTGAAGATAAAGTGAAAGCAGTTCCTAAAGGTGAAGGTTCTAAATCATTACCTGATTTCTTAAGCGAGTTTAAAGATGACAAATACTTAAACACAGGAAGCCTTAAAGAAGTTAATTTCGATAAAGTTGCAGAAGCTAAACCAGATGTAATTTATATTTCTGGCGGTACAGCAAATCAAAAAAATCTAGATGAATTCAAAAAAGCTGCGCCAGATGCTAAAGTAGTATACGTAGGTGTGAACGACAAAGACGAAGTGAATTCATTGAAGAAAAACACTGAAAACTTAGGCAAAATTTATCAAAAAGAAGATGAAGCAAAATCACTTACTGAAAAATTAGACGATAAAATTGCTGGTATTAAAGAAAAAACAAAAGACTTAAAGGATAAAAAAGCTTCATTCTTATTAGTTAATGAAGGTGAATTATCAACATATGGCGGTGGTGAAAGATTCGGCGCAATGATCTTTGACACAATGGGCTTCACACCGGTAGATGAAAATATTAAAAATAGTAAACACGGTCAAAACGTAGCAAATGAATATGTAGCAGAAAAGAACCCAAGTATCATCTTTGCTATGGATCGTGGTAAAGCAATTGGCGGTAAATCAACAGCGAAGCAAGTATTAGGCAATGACGTTATCAAAGGTGTAGACGCTATTAAAGAAGATAGAGTTTATGAATTAGATCCGAAACTTTGGTACTTTGCAAGTGGTTCAACAACTACAGCAATTAAACAAATTGAAGAAGTTGAAAAAGCACTCGATAAATAATTAATAAAGCGTTTAACCTAATGTGGGGGTTAGGTTAGCTTATAAATGTCGGCGAAGTCATATGACTTCGCCGATATTTTTTACGAACCTAAGAAGGTATTAGACATAAAGACAAACCAAACATTTTACTTACGTTTGGTTTGCCTTTATGTACTTTAATATATAATTTTTAACGAAGGCAAAGCTTCAGATACCTATATAGCAAAATAATGATGATAATGATATTTACAACGATTATTAAAGTGACCATCACAAACAGGACAAGCTTCAATCATCATATATTCATTGACGGTCATTTCATGTTGACAAACACCACATAATATTGCTTTTTCATTAAATTCATTTGAATCCCATCTTTTTATAGCATGCGATTCATGTTCATTATGACATTTATAACATGGATAGTACTTGTCGCAACATTTAAATTTAATTGCAATAATATCCAAAGGTGTTGGGTAATGTGTGCAACGTGCTTCATTGTCTATAGTAGAACCATATATATTAATCATAACCACAGCTCCTATTAATCTAGTGGATGTTCACCAATAATTCTAACTTCTCGATGTAATTCAACATCAAATCTTTCTTTTACAACTTTTTGGACATGGTGAATTAAATTTTCGTAGTCTGTCGCACTTCCGTTATCTACGTTAACCATAAAGCCAGCATGTTTTTTAGAAACTTCTACGCCTCCGATGCGATGTCCTTGCAAATTAGCATCTTGAATTAATTTACCAGCAAAGTGACCAGGTGGGCGTTGGAAGACGCTACCACATGAAGGGTATTCCAGTGGTTGCTTTGATTCTCTTCTTTCTGTTAAATCATCCATTTTTTCTTGAATATGTTGTTGATTTCCTGGCATTAATGTAAAAGCTGCTTCGAGAACAACTAGATGTTCTTTCTGAACGATACTATTACGATAATCTAATTCTAAGTCTTTATTTGTTAAAGTGATTAATTCACCTTTATCATTTACACAAAGCGCATAGTCAATACAATCTTTGACTTCACCCCCATAAGCGCCTGCATTCATGAATACAGCGCCACCAATAGATCCAGGAATACCACAGGCGAACTCTAAGCCAGTCAGACCATGGTCTCTTGCAGTACGTGATACATCGATAATAGCCGCACCACTACCAGAAATAATAGCGTCATCAGAGACGTCAATGTAGTCTAAAGACAATAAACTAAGTACAATACCTCTAATGCCACCTTCACGAATAATGATATTTGAGCCGTTACCTAAATAAGTAACCGGGATATCATTGGTATACGCATAGCGCACAATAGATTGGACATGTTCATTTTTAGTGGGTGATAAATAGTAGTCAGCTTGACCACCAGTTTCAGTATATGTATAGCGTTTTAGAGGCTCGTCTACTTTTATAATTTCCTTTGGGACGATTGCTTCTAATTCCTTTAAGATGTCGTCTTTATGCAAATTTAGAACATCCTTTCCTGTTGAATTCATTTTGTTTATTATACCAATGATTAAGCGTCTTTGCTAAAAAGTATGACAAATTATTATAAGTTTTGTACTTTAACTGTATTTTTCTGATTCTTCAATTATAATAATAGAATAATATACAACACAATAATTTTCCATAGAAAAATGGTTGTCATTAATTTAGCTATCTATAAATGTTCATTTAGATATAGGTTGACCACTTCTTTAAAAGCTATTGTATTACTGTTAAACTGTAAATTCTGAAACAATATACCATATATCATTTTCAAGTTAAATAAGATTCTGTATAATATGGAATGATAAGGAGTTCAGAAATGAAAAAAATACTTTGTATCGGCTTAATAATTTGCCTTTCAACATCTCTTGTAGCCTGTAATAATGAGGGTTCAACTGAATTTAAAGATTTTGATAGTTCTTTGAATGATGTGAAAAATAAAGATAGAGAATTGAAGCAAGTGATGGATGACATTGAGTTAGAACGTTTAGACAATCTGAGTAAAACAGATATGACAGATGACAATAAAAAAGCGTTTAATGATCTTCAAAATAAACTAAACAGTAAATTAATTCCTAAAGTTGAAGAATATGAAATAGCAGCAAAAAATTTACCAGCAGAATCAAATGAAACAAAAGATCTTAAATCTACTTATTTAGATTCTGTGAAGAATAAAAAAGCAGCAATTAATGAGTTAAAAACTTTTATCGATCTATGTAACCAATCTATAAAGGCAAATGAAGATATTTTAGAATATACGAAATTATTTGAGAAAAACAGATCACAAGTTGAAGATAATATGGATAAAGCTAATGATACTGGTGGAAGTACCGATGTTAGTAAATTTAAACAACAATTAGAACAAAACAATAAAGACTTAAAACACACTGCAGAAAAAGAAGCAGATGCTACAGATTCCACTAAAGTTAAGCAATCCATAGAAGAACAAATTATGCCATTAATCAATAAACAAATTAGAGACTTAAATAAAGCTGAAATCACAGATGGTTATGTGAATGATGCGCGTAAAAATGCTATAGAGATGTATTACAGCTTACAAAATTACTATGAAACACGAGAAGAAACAATCGAAATCAGTGAACAATTATCAAAAATAGATTATAATGCATTACCTAAAAAAGGTGAAGAATTAGAGCGATATGAAAAGGCATTTAACAAGAAATATCAAGAAGCAAAAAATAAATACAACTAAAGTATTGTGTGAGTTAAATTATCAGAATTTGAATAAACTGTTAACAATAAAAAGAGATTTGTGTATAATTGGAAACAATGATATCCCAATATCAGTTAACTTTCGCACTCTGTGAGTTTTATGGGTGTGTTAAATATTTTTAGAGGTGAATAGAATGGCTATAAAGCTGAGTTCGATTGACCAGTTTAAGCAAATTATTGAAGAAAATAATTATGTATTTGTACTGAAACACAGTGAAACGTGTCCAATTTCAGCAAATGCAATGGACCAATTCAACAAATTTTTATATGAAAGAGATATGGATGGTTACTACTTAATCGTACAACAGGAAAGAGATTTATCTAATTATATAGAAGAACAAACAAATGTAAAACACGAATCGCCACAAGCATTTTATTTTGTGAAGGGACAAGCGATTTGGAATAAAAGTCATGACAATATTAATGTCGCTTCTTTAGCAGACGCTGAAGAATAATACAAATTAATAACTAGATTGAAACGCTTGTTAGTCTCTTACCATTAGTAAGAGGTTAACAAGCGTTTCTTTTAATGTGAAAAAATCCTCAATGCCATGTATAATAAATAATTAAGTGAGATGTATAGATTACAATTAGATAGTGGGCAAATTTTAAGAATTAAACTTTATAGGTTGAATTTGTTTTTTAATACTTATAGCTAAACCAATGTGATAAGAAATTGAGCTATCAGGGTATAAATATAAGAGTATACTTTTTAGCATACATGGTTTAATAAAAAATAAGTCTACAGTGGGAAGATGATTTTCATAAGATGACGTATAATCATCTTACTTTACAGTTATGAAAAAATTTGAGGTGACAATATGAAAGTTTTAGTAGCTATGGATGAATTTAATGGTATTATATCCAGCTATCAAGCCAACCGTTATGTTGAAGAAGCGGTAGCTAGCCAAATAGAAAAATCAGATATTGTTCAAGTGCCGTTATTCAATGGACGTCACGAATTGATGGATTCGGTCTTTTTATGGCAATCGGGCACGAAGTATAAAGTGCTAGCACATGATGCAGATATGAATGAAGTAGAAGCAGTTTATGGTACTACTGACACGAACATGACAATCATTGAAGGTAATTTGTTTTTAAAAGGTAGTAAACCCATCACTGAACGTACGAGTTACGGTTTAGGAGAGATTATTGTTGATGCATTAGAAAATAAAGCCGAACACATTATTATGTCTCTTGGTGGTATCGGAAGCTTTGATGGTGGAGCAGGTATGCTACAAGCATTAGGAGCTAAATTCTATGACGATGAAGCTCAAGAAGTCGATTTACGCCAAGGTAGTAAGATGTTGAAGTATATTCGCAAAATAGATATTTCTGGAATACATCCACAATTGAAAAATGTAAGCTTTCAGTTAATGTCTGATTTTGACAGCAAATTATATGGTAAAAAAAGTGAGATTATGCAAACATATGAAACACACGGACTCACGCATCAGAATGCAGCTGAAATAGACAACTTACTTTGGTATTTAAGTGAAATTTTCAAGAGTGAATTAAGGCTAACGATGGGACCTGTTGAAAGAGGCGGCGCAGGTGGTGGTATTGCCGCGGCTTTAAATGTACTTTATGATGCTGAGATTATGACGAGCCACGAATTAGTTGATCAAATTACACATTTAGACTCATTAATTCAACAAGCTGACTTAATTATATTTGGTGAAGGGGTAAATGAAGCAGATCAAATTCTAGAAACAACAACAGTACGCCTTGCTGAGCTAGCAGCTAAATATAATAAACCTTCCATTGCGATTTGTGCCACGGATGATAAGTTTGATTTGTTTGAATCAATGGGCGTGACCGCTTCATTCAATACATTTATTGAAATGCCAGAAAGCTTCACAGATTTTAAAATGGGTATTCAAATAAGACATTATACGGTTCAAGCGATTAAATTACTAAAAACTCAATTTGAAATCTAATTAAATTGGTATCAAATGATAGTTTATATAAAAAAAGAGTAGATTAAAAACCTACTCTTTTTTGCTACGTTTAAACATGTGAATACAACTTACGTTTATATTATTTTTTATATGTGTTCACTACTTCTTGTGTGATACCAATAATAACTTCTATAGCTTTTTCCATAACATCGATAGAGGCATATTCGAACGGTCCGTGAAAATTAGCACAACCTGTAAAGATATTAGGCGTCGGTAACCCCATGTAAGAAAGTTGGGATCCATCTGTACCGCCACGTATTGGATCTGTATTAGTCGGGATATCTAATTTTTCAAAAACGCGTTTAGGAATATCAATGACATGGGGAGTTGATGCAATTTTTTCACCCATATTATAGTACTGGTCATTAATTTCAATTTCAATTGGGGTATCAGAATAATGTGTATTGATATCATTTTTAATCTCTACAAGACGTTTTTTACGCAAGTCAAAGTTAGTTTTGTCATGATCACGAATGATGTATTGTAATGTCGTCTTCTCAACGTCACCTTCTATTTTCATTAAATGATAGAAACCTTCATAACCTTCTGTTCTTTCAGGAACTTCGTTTTGTGGCAACAATGAATTAAATTGTTGGCCTAAAAGAATCGCATTAATCAACGTATTTTTAGCAGAACCAGGATGTACGTTTACACCATGACAAGTAACAATTGCTTCCGCAGCGTTGAAACTTTCATATTGTAATTCTCCCAATTCACTACCATCCATCGTATAGGCAAAGTCAGCATTGAAACGTTCCACATCGAATGCATGAGGGCCTCTTCCTATTTCTTCATCTGGTGTAAAGGCGATGCGTATAGGGCCGTGTTTAACCTCAGGGTGCTCAGTTAAATACTTAATAGCTTCCATGATTTCCACGACGCCAGCTTTATCATCAGCGCCTAGGAGAGATGTGCCGTCTGTGACCATTAGTGTATGTCCTTCCACATGTTTCATAGTAGGAAATATGTCTTGGCTTAATATACGGTTTGTTTGCCCTAATTTAATTGGTTGACCATCGTAATTATTTATAATCTGTGGATTTACATCAGTTGCATTAAAATCAGGAGACGTATCAACATGAGCTAAAAATCCAACAGTAGGTAAATCTTTTCCTGCGTTACTTTCCAATGTTGCGAATAAATAACCTTGTTCATCAATATCAGTCTTCAAACCTAAGTCAGTGAGCTCGTCATTTAATAAGTTGAGTAAGTTCCATTGTTTCTCTGTAGAAGGCGTTGACTCGGAATTTGGATCAGACTGTGTATCAATCGTTACATATCTTGTTAATCTATCAATTATATTTGCTCTCAAAAAAACACCCCTTATGCTCTATTGTTCATATTGTAAGATTTTTTATATGTTTTACCATTCATTCTACCATAATGCTGTCTAATTCGCGTATAGCTGTAGTAGAGAATCTCTGCACATAAAATACCAAAGGCAATTGCACCTGAAATTAAAGTAACCTCAAGAAATGTATTAACAGCTAGAGTATATTGATTGCTTACTAAATAGCGCGTAGCTTCATACGCTAATCCACCTGGAACTAACGGGATAATTCCAGGCACAATAAAGATGATAACAGGTCGTTTATAACGTCTACTCATCACGTGACTCATCATTGCTAAAATAAAGCTACCTAAAAAAGAAGACATAACTTTACCAAAATCTAAATCGACAGTAATCTTGAAAATAATCCAACCCATTGCGCCAACAAAACCACAAGCTAAAAGGAGGCGACGTGGTGCATTAAAGATGATTGAAAAAAGCATCGTAGCTAAAAAGCTAATTATAAATTGTAAAAAATAATAACCAATAATCATACAAGCACTCCTTTTAAAATATTAGTAAAACAATGGCAACGCCAGCCCCGATAGCAAATGCTGTGAGAGCTGCTTCAACGCCACGGGACATACCCGCAATCAATTCTCCAGCCATTAAATCACGAATGGCATTAGTGATTAATATTCCTGGAACTAGTGGCATGACACCAGCAATGGTTATAATATCTTGGTTTTCAGCCATACCTAAATTAGTAAAAGTGGAAGCTATCGTTATAACAACTGCGGCACTAAGAAATTCTGAAAAGAACTTAATTTGGAAGTAACGTTGTACAAAATCAAACGTTAAAAACGCACCAGCACCAGCAATAATAGCGAAAAGGAAATCATTCATTACGCCACCAAACATAAATAGAAAGAAGCCACATGCGATTGCTGCTGCAATGAATTTAGTAATAGATGAGAATTGTAAGGACGCATGATGTAAATGAATCAACTCAGATTTAGCTTCATCTATACTTAACTCTTTATTTGAAATTTTACGCGATAAACTATTAGTTAAAGCGATTTTTTCTAAGTCAGTCGTTCGCTCACGTATACGTACAAGTCTTGTATTAGTACGGTCATTAAGTGAAAAAATAATTGCTGTAGAAGTTACGAAACTGTATGTATCATCTAACCCGAAATTTGCGGCGATTCGTGTCATCGTGTCTTCTACACGATAAGTTTCAGCGCCACTTTCAAGTAATATTCTTCCTGCAATAAGTACGACATCAATCACTTTATCTTCATCTATAATAGTGATTGTATCTGACATAGCTGGTCACCCCCTGAAATGATATTAGAACAATTGAAAGTTTACAGCGTACAACACTGACTTGCAATAGTAATCAATACACTATTGTTAGTTACTCTCTCTAATAATATATTGTAACAAACATAATTTTATATTTGTGATATTTAGAGTTGTAAATTAAAAAAGCAATGTATTTAAGATGATTTTAACATACGCCGAAGTGCAGTAGGATAGTGACTGTTTTAGAGTTGTTTATGTTGTAACTATTAATATAAGGGGAAGGCCATTTGAAATAAGTGAATTGTTAAGTAAGACCTAGAAAAATAAGAGGAGCCTCCATAATTGGAAGCTCCTCTGTTAGCAATGATGTGTAAATATTTATAATTTAACAATAGGATTAAACATAACTTGATTACGGCCTTCATTTTTAGCCATATGAAGCATATCATCTGCTATTTTAAATACTTTACGTTGAGATTTAAAATCTTCTTGAGTTAAATAACCTACACCTATAGATACAGACAATTTGATAACTTCTTTATTTGGCAGATGGAATGTAGATTGTTCTACCCCAGTTCGAATGTTTTCACTGAGTTTTACGCATTGATCTAAAGTATAATCGTATAAAACGATTGAAAATTCCTCTCCGCCATTACGATAAATACTAAATTGTTGTGGTACGTAATTTTTTAATAATTGTGCAACTTGTCTAAGTACTGCATCTCCAGATTTATGTGAAAATTTATCGTTTACATCTTTAAATCCATCTATATCAATCAGTAATAAACCTAAGCTTTCATTATTTTCTTCAGCTTTACGCGTCGTTTCATTTAAGTGTCTATCGAATTCTTTAACGTTACCTAATCCAGTTAAATAATCAAGTTTATCTTCATTCTCATAACGATTTACTAAGGAGAAAAAATGCCAAATATCAACAAACGTGATAGATGAGGTGATTGTTAGAATAAAGGAAAGCGGTATTAAGAATAAGACTTCTGTTAGTTCATAATACGGACTAATAAGTGATAAAATAACAAAAATAACTAAAGCAATCGAGTTTAATATTTGTAATGAAATAATATCATTTTGTTTTAAAAATGGTCCAACTGCGCCAATGATGAGTGCGATAACAATAAGTATCATAGCGGCAATAATAGTATAATCACCGATTAATACATTAACTAAGGCGACAATAAATGCAGATAGAACTGTATAAACCATATTGGTATACCTACCTAGAAATAAAATAGGTACAAACGTTAAATAGAGTGCGTATTCTTGGAATAATGGCACTGGATAGACTGATAATAAAAGTGCTACTATCGTCATTAAAATAGTGACGTATTCTTTTGAAAACACCATGTTTTTATTTTCTGAGTACTGTAAGCGGTGGAATAAATAAATACCTGCAACAGTAACAGAAATATTATAGATAATAGCTTCAAACATTTCATTTTACACTCCTTTAAATAAACACTTAGTAATTGTAAGTGAAAACTTACAATTTGTCATCACTATATAAATAGAAATTTATAACATTCACTTAATATTCATGTTAAAATATTCGTCTGGATGATTATATAAAATCATTTAGACCATTAAATATATCATAGCTTTATTTATAGAAAGCTAATTATCTCATTACTATTTGTATAAGTAAAAGCGTATGAGGTATTATAGTATTAAGTGAGTCAATATTAAGATTTAGCGCGTGCCTAACTTATATCAATTATAACTTAGAATGCGACTTTACAAATGATATGAATTTACGATTTAAGATAGCAATTATTTTCAATGAATAACTTTGGAATTCAAAATAATCAAGAATTATATTAATGAAGGTGAACTGATGTATACGTTATTATTAATCATTTTCTCAATGATTGTCAGTTTAATACTAACACCAATAGTCATAAAGGTTTCTCATAAATTAGGCATTGTAGATAAGCCGAATTTTAGAAAAGTACATACAAAACCTGTTTCTGTATTAGGCGGAACAGTAATACTTTTATCATTTTTATTAGGGATATGGTTAGGCCATCCAATAGAAAATGAAGTTAAACCTCTTGTTATTGGATCTGTATTAATCTATTTGGTGGGGCTTATAGATGATATCTATGATTTGAAACCAATTATAAAGCTAATGGGTCAAATAGTTGCAGCACTCGTTGTTGTCTACTATGGTGTAACAATTGACTTTATCTCTCTACCAATTGGACCAACAATACATTTTGGTATATTAGGTATTCCAATCACTGTGGTGTGGATTGTTGCCATTACGAATGCAATTAATCTCATCGATGGGTTAGATGGTTTAGCATCTGGTGTATCTATGATTGCATTGATGACAATTGGTTTTATAGCAATCTTACAAGCGAATATTTTTATTATGATGATTTGTAGTGTCTTAATCGGTGCACTTTTAGGATTCTTATTCTTCAATTTCCATCCAGCTAAAATTTTCTTAGGTGATAGCGGGGCGTTACTTGTAGGGTTTATCGTAGGATTCTTATCATTACTCGGGTTTAAGAATATCACTTTTATTTCGTTATTCTTCCCTATTGTTATCTTAGCAGTGCCGTTTATAGACACATTATTTGCTATGATTCGACGTGTTAAGAAAGGTCAACACATTATGCAAGCAGATAAATCGCATCTCCATCATAAATTACTAGAACTCGGTTATTCACATCGTCAGACGGTAATACTTATATATTCTATAGCATTACTTTTTAGTCTTGCTAGTATTATATTATATTTATCCCAGCCGTGGGGTGTACTCATGATGCTTATTCTTATTTTAGTTACGATTGAGCTCATTGTAGAATTTACAGGTCTTATTGATGATGATTATAGACCACTGATGAAACTCATTGAAAACAAACAACGGCGTAAAGATGATGAATATCATTAGAAGATATATTAAAATATAACCATCAATAAATACAAACCCTGAAATACTAATGTTTAAACATTAATAAACCAGCCATAATCTAATATTGTGGCTGGTTTTTTTATGACATAATTGTCAGTTTATCGTTGTAACTCCTGTTAGCATCATGATGTAGAAATATCGAAAGGTAAGCGAACCACATTATTTTCTACTAAATCATAGTTTCCTGCGGTATTACGATTTAAAAATTCTAAAAATTCATCATAATCCGTCTCAACAACATCAATTTGATAACTTACTTTATCAGTATAATTCGTGTCGCGCAGTAAGAAAGGCGTACTAGCAAGTTCGTATTCAAACTTTCCAGTTAAATCATAAGCAATCGTGACTGTGGTAGGTATAGCCGGTCGTAAAGCAACTCTACCCACATCATAAATGACATCTCTTACGGCGCCACTATAGGCACGGATTAGACCGCCACCACCTAATTTAATACCCCCGAAATAGCGCGTGACTACGACAGAAACATTATGTATATCCAGTTTTTTTAAAATATCAAGCATAGGCACACCTGCAGTGCCACTCGGTTCACCGTCATCGTTTGCCTTTTGGATATTCATTTGGTCTCCAACTGTATAAGCAGAGCAATTATGTGTGGCTTCTCGGTGTTCAGCTTTTACTGTTTCGATAAAAGCTTTGGCTTCTTCCTCTGAATCTACAGGTTTAATATGTGCTATGAAACGTGATTTGTTAATTACATTTTCAATTGTATGTTCTTGTTTAATCGTTATAATCGCATCATTCATTTATTGTCACCTCATTTCTATATTATCCAGATAACCATTTATGTATATTACCCAAATGAGTTTAATACTTATATTATACACTGTATTGAATTATAGATTAAATGTAAAAATAAATTTTCTTTTTACGAAAAATAAGGTATTATGGTTGTGAGTATAATTGAGGAGGATTAAGATGAAGATTGCTGTCTTAACAGATTCAACAAGTTATCTATCTCAAACATTAATTGATAAATATAGTATTAGAGTTGCACCATTAAGCGTTACATTTGAAAATGGTGATAATTATGTAGAAAACGTATCAATATCATCGATGGAATTTTATAAAAGAATGGAAAGTTCTGAGAAAATACCCACGACAAGTCAACCTGCAATTGGAGAGTTCATAACACATTTTGAAGCGCTTCGTGAGGAAGGGTATACAGATGTCATCGCTATTTTCTTATCAGATGGAATCAGCGGCTGTTACCAAACTGCTACGCAAGCAGGAGAAATGGTAGAAGGCATTAATGTACATACATTTGATTCTCAATTAGCAGCCATGATAGAAGGTGGTTATGTGCTTAAATCAGTTGAAATGATAGAAGAAGGGTATACACCTCAAGAAATTATTCGAGAACTAGAAGCGATGCTTGACGTGAGTGGTGCATTCTTAATGGTAGATGACTTGAAAAATTTACAAAAGAGCGGTCGAATCACAGGGGCACAAGCATGGATAGGAACAATGCTTAAAATGAAACCTGTGTTAAAGTTTGAGGACGGTAAAATTGTACCAGAAGCAAAAGTACGTACGAAAAAACGCGCCTTAAAAGAAATCGTGGATCATGTAATAGATCATGTGAAAGATTATAATGAAGTCACTTTATTTATTGTTGAAGGGGATAAATCTGAAGATGCAGATTGGTTGCAAGAATTATTGCAGCAAAATCATCCAGAGTATACGATTCACCGCTCTCAGTTAGGACCCGTAGTTGCAGCTCACTTAGGCTCTGGAGGTATGGGTTTAGGATTTACAGGAAGAAACATACGTACGACATAATATTGACTCGTTTAAGACATGTATTGCCGATAATGGTGTACATGTCTTTTTTATAGGAGGTAATATAAAATAAAATATTATGGAAGATTAATTACTGTCAAAACGCTATTAACAGATGAGAAAATTAAGCATATAAACACAGGTATAATTAAAAAACATGGACAATGGTATTGTCTCCAGTGTCATACGCAAAAGCATCACCATTTTTATAATTATTATGCCAATATAATAGGTAAAGTTATTGTATATTGCAGAAATTGTATTGATTTGGGTAGAATGGATAATCTTAATAAAGTATATATTACTGAAACAGATACACTCATCTCTCAAGGAATATATCACTTAACATTTGAACTTTCAGAACAGCAACGTTTTGCATCTGGTGAAATATTAAGAGCTATCAAAACATTTAATACCAAATTATTATATGCAGTGACGGGTGCTGGTAAGACAGAAATGATATTTGAAGGTATTAGCTATGCCAGAAAGCACGGATATAATATTGCGATTGTGTCTCCAAGAGTAGATGTCGTTCTAGAAGTAAGTTCACGTATTAAAGCTGCTTTTCGAAAAGAAGCGATAGATATTCTCTACCAAGGCCACGGTCAATGCTATAATGGTCATTTTGTCGTTGCAACCATACATCAATTATATCGGTTTAAAGAGCACTTTGACCTAGTTATAGTAGATGAAGTTGACGCATTTCCATTATCGATGGATGAGTCCCTTTTAAATGCAATCAAGTATGCTTCAAAACAACGATGCTGTCACATATATATGACGGCTACCCCTCCGGTATCATTAATTAGAAAGATAGAGCAAAATGATATCATTACACTACCTGCAAGGTTTCATAGACATCATTTACCCGTTCCTGAGTTTAAATTTTACAAAATTAATCCGTACAGAATTCAATATTATCTTTTAAAGTTAATTAACCAACAAATTGCATCGAAACGTTATACACTCGTGTTTTTTAATAATATAAGTCAAATGAAGCTAATGTATCATTACTATAAAAAGAAAATTAATCAATTAACCTATGTTCATAGTGAAGACACACTCCGATTCGAAAAAATAGAAGCTTTAAGAAGTGGTCATTACAAAGTGATATTTACTACTACAATATTAGAAAGGGGATTCACAATGGCTAACTTAGATGTCATTGTACTGAATAGTCATAAGTTTGAAAGTAGTGCCCTTGTCCAGATTGCAGGAAGGGTAGGTCGCAAATTAGAAGCGCCTACAGGCCTTGTATTATTTCTGCATGAAGGTATTACTATAGAAATGCTTAAGGCACGCAAGAATATTAAAAGAATGAATAAATTAGGGGTTAAAAAGGGGTGGTTAAATGCCTAGATGTATTCAATGTCAAAATCTTATTTTCGAACCATTTAACGCTTGCACTTTTTATAAAAAGGCTTCTAAATTATGTGAAACGTGCGCAGACCAATGGAATGAAGTAACAATTACGCTTGAAAATCGATGCGCGAGGTGTTTAAAAAGGTCAAGAAAACATGAGAAAACGTGCTTAGATTGTACCTTTTTAGCTACTAACTATATATTAATGGACCAATTATACTGCCAATTTGAATATAAAGGTATAATGAAAAAGCTTATGCAACAATATAAATTCAAAAAAGATGTCGCAGTATGTGAAATTATTGCTGAACTGTTACATTTCCCAAAAGCATATTATGATTATATCGTTCCCATACCCTCACCGATTGATAGGGACCGTCAAAGGACGTTTAATCCAGTAAGTACAGTGTTAGATCATATTCATGTCCAGTATCATACTATACTCTGTACACGTGTTAGACCTAAACAATCACTATTAAGTAAATCTTTGCGTGCTCAATTAAATAATCCTTTCGAAATCGTAAAAAATCTAGAATTAGAAAATAAAAAAATTTTGCTTGTAGATGATGTTTATACTACTGGCTTAACGGTTCACCATGCTGCAAAAACACTATTTGTTAGAAAAATCAGAAAATTCGATGTGTTTACGTTTGCACGGTGAGGGAAACGTGGTATTATATAAGTAAGCAATATTACCAATATAGAGGTTTTAAAGGAGTCGATTATTATGATCAGATTTGAAATTCACGGGGAGAACCTCACTATTACTGATGCGATTCGCAACTATATTGAGGAGAAAATTGGTAAATTAGAA
>Ga0079226_10000520_pt1 | contig 27036 bp, 26 predicted proteins | sample Poulit2014_FD_76345 | JGI IMG/M metagenome (GOLD analysis project Ga0079226, IMG submission 76345) | Agricultural soil microbial communities from Georgia to study Nitrogen management - Poultry litter 2014 | ecosystem: Environmental > Terrestrial > Soil > Agricultural land | place: USA: Georgia...
AGACAGCATTCACTGATGCCTTTCGTGGTAACGGTTAATGCTTCTTCAAGGGCTAATCAAATAATGATTTGAGCTCGGACAAATAATCATCAGCGGTCTTATCGGGTTCCTGGACAGCCATGGTCACAGGCTGACCCGACATCTCGCGGATAAAACGGGAACGTTCCCGCACCACCTCTTCGCGTCCTCGACGACGGCGCTGGCACCAGCTTAAGCGCAAACTGCGCTGCGCCCGGGTGATGCCAACATACATTAGCCGTCGTTCCTCTTGCACCCGTTGCTCTAACACCGCCGGCGCAGCCTCTTCACTCAGGTTTTCATCATCTCGGCCCAAATGAGGCAGCAACCCTTCTTCAACCCCAATCAGAAAAACATGAGGGAACTCAAGCCCTTTGGCGGCATGCAAGGTCGACAAATGCACCGCATCTGGCTCTTCGTCTTGTTCGCTTCGCTCCAAAATGGTAATCAAAGACACATGCTGGACCAATTCCAGGATACTGAGATCATCTTCAACCACCTTGCGCTTTAGCCAACCGAGCAAATCAAGAATATTCTGCCATCGTGCCTGAGCTGCGCGCTCTTCATAGCGGTCAAACAAATAATGTTCGTATTCAATAGCGCCAACCAGACGGTCCAGGAAATCCGCCGCCTGCTGCCCCCGCTGATCCACCTCGGCCAAGAGACGCTGCATGAACTGGTAAAAGCCCTGCAATGCCTCCTTTTGCCGAGGGGGCAAATCGTCACGCAAAAGATAATAAGGCAAAGCCTGCCACAAGGAAGTATCCTGCTGATGGGCAAAATTACCCAGTTGCTGCAGACTCACCTGCCCGATACCACGCTTGGGGGTGGTAATGGCACGAATAAAGGCAGGGTCATCATCATGGTTGGCCAAAAGCCGCAAGTAGGACAAGATATCGCGAATTTCCGCTTTGGAAAAAAAACTCTGCCCCCCGGTCAAGACATAAGGAATTCGAAATTGGCGTAAAAACTGTTCCAGAATGCGGGCCTGATGGTTACTGCGATACAGCACCGCAAAGTCACGCCAGCGGGCCTGGCGCATGGTCCGTTCTTGCATCAGGTTAAAGGCTACCCACTCTGCCTCGGCACGCTCATGCGCGCATTCTTCAACATGTATCTCTTCACCATGGCCCAGCTCAGACCAAAGCCGCTTGCCAAAGACAACGGGATTATGGCCGATAACCTGGTTGGCAGCCACCAAAATGCGCTGTACTGAGCGGTAATTTTGTTCGAGTTTGATGAGCTTAAGTTCAGGGAAATCTTGTTTGAGCTTTTGCAGATTTTCTACCGTAGCCCCCCGCCAGGCATAAATGGCCTGGTCATCATCACCCACCACCGTAAACTGTGCTCGGCCATGAACCAGGGAGCGAACCCAATCATATTGGCAGGTGTTGGTATCCTGATATTCGTCAACCAATAAATAATGCACGCGCTGTTGCCATCGTTCTGCCACCTCGGGGTTATCACGCATTAATTGGGCAGGCAGACGTACCAGGTCGTCAAAGTCTACTGCTTGGTAAGCCGCTAACGTCGCCTCATAACTACGGTAAATGTGGGCAGCCTCTTGTTGCTCATCGCTATCGGCCCGAGCCGCAGCCTGGTCCGGGCTTAACAAGGCATTTTTCCACAAGGATATTTGCTGCTGCACATGAAAAATGCGCCCTTTGTCGGTGGTCTCCAACAGTTCTTGCACCACGCCATGGCTGTCGTGGGCATCCAGGATGGAAAAACGCTGCTTTAGCCCTGCTGCTGCACCCTCTTCGCGTAAAAAACGTAACCCCAATGCGTGAAAAGTGCCCACAAAAAGACCGCGCATTTGGAGGGCAGACAGTGTCTGTGCCAAGCGCTCGCGCATTTCAAGGGCTGCTTTATTGGTAAAGGTTAGAGCCAACACGCGGCGTGGCTCGTAATGGCAGTGCTGGATAAGGTAGGCGATTTTTTGGGTAATCACCCGCGTCTTGCCGCTACCGGCCCCAGCCAATACCAGGGCAGGACCATCCAGGTATTGAACGGCTTCCCGTTGCCTGTCATTAAGATTTGGATCGATCAAAGTCATATTCTGTGATAGCTACTGCGTATCGTCTACCAGCACACCCAAAGCCCAGGGCGATTGCACCCTGTGCCGAGCCGTGTTGTGTAAAAATCAAATACCCAGGGGATCTATTTCCAGCACATAGCTGCGCCGCTGAGACTGCGCCAGCTGCATTAGTCGGGGCTCCCAGCTAGTCAGAAAATGCTGTAAGGCAGCACGTGATGGACACTCCATCAGCAGCTGGGCGCGTTCTCGATCGGCTACCCGCACAATAGGCAGGGGCACTGGGTCATACAACTGCACCCCGGTTATCCCTTGGGACTGCAGCCAGTGTAAACCATCGTTGCGTACCTGATCCAAAAAGTCCAAGGCCTCCTGCAAAGTCTTGGCCTCGGTAGTCAATAGAGCCTGATAAGAAAAGGGTGGCAGGCCAATGCTTTCGCGGGTGGCTAATTCGGCCTGGGCATAACGTTCGTAATCATGCGCCAATAAGGCTTGGTAAACCTCGTGCTCGGGGTAATCAGTCTGCACCAGGACCTCGGCGCCCTGCTGGTGACGACCGGCGCGCCCCGCTACCTGCACCAGCTGGGCAAACAGGCGTTCTGGCGCCCGAAAGTCCTGGGCAAACAAGGCTGCATCTGCATTTAACACCCCTACCAGCCCCAGTCGTTTAAAGTCATGGCCTTTGGAAACCATCTGGGTGCCGACCAGTATATCGACCTCGCCTGCATGAACCTGGGCAAAATAAGCCTCGGCCTGCCCTTTGCGCCGCGTACTGTCCGCATCGATGCGCAATACACGCGCCTGGGGAAACTGCTGCGCCAAAAACTCTTCAAGGCGCTGTGTGCCACGCCCCAGGGGCTGTAAATCGGGATCGCCACATTCCGGACAAGCACGCATCACCGGCCATTGATCACCACAATGATGACACTGCAGGTAGTGACGAAGCCCCTTGTGCAGTACCGCATAGGCACTGCAACGCCGGCAATGACTTAACCAGCCACAAGAACCGCAACGCAGCACCGGCGCATAGCCCCGGCGATTAATGAATATCAGCACCTGTTCTTGCTGTTGCAGCCGCGTTTCAATGGCTTGCAGCAGAGCATTGGAGCACCCATGAGACAGCGGCTCGGCACGCGTTTTCAGCAAATGAACTGTAGGCAAAGGTACTGCCGATGCGCGGGTACGCAAAGGCAGGCACTGATAGTGTCCGCGCTGGGCATGAGCCCAGCTTTCAAGCGAAGGAGTCGCCGAACCCAAAATAACAGGAATGTCTTTTGGAGGGGCTCGCCAAACGGCCAAATCACGTGCAGAGTAGCGCAGCCCGTCTTGTTGCTTATAAGAGCTGTCATGCTCCTCGTCAACAATAATCAACCCCAGGCGGGGCATGGGGGTAAAAATGGCCAGCCGCGTGCCCAGCAATACATCAGCCTGCCCTTCAAAGGCGGCCAGCCAAGACTGCAGCCGGGCCCCCGCAGCCAGTCCTGAATGCAGCACCTGTATCTCATAGGCCCGCTCATCATCCTGCAAGCGTTGGCGCAGACTTAGCTCGAACTGGGGGGTAAGATTGATTTCGGGGACCAGAAACAGCACCTGCTGCCCGGCTTTGAGCACATCAAGGGCCGCGCGCAGATAGACCTCGGTTTTACCACTGCCTGTGACCCCATAAAGCAAAAACCGTTGTTGGGCCTCTTGAGTAATAGCCGCTCGAAACTGCGTTAATGCGGCCTGTTGATCGGTGGTTAATTCTGGGGCCGGGGTGGGCGCCACAGCAGGCTCTGGACGTTTTTTTTGGCTTCTGTTTTTCAGCCGCGCCACCGGCCCCCCTGCGGAACGTTTACCGGTATAGGCCGCCGGCGTGCGCAACGGCGCGGGCAGCGCGGGCAGCAGCACCTCGCCCAAGGGGCGATGGTAATATTGTGCAGCAAAACGCCCGAGATCGATCCAGTCTTGAGGCATTGGGGGCATATCATCCAGCACCCGCTCAATGGCCCGGACCTTGGCTTGATCGTAAGTAGGCCGAGCGGGGCAAGCCACCACAATACCCACCAGTTTGCGGCGCCCAAAGGGCACCAATACCCGCTGCCCCACCGGGACCGGACCAGTATGCCAATAATCAAAAGGACCTGTTAATGGCACATCAAGCACAACATGGAGCCAAAACTTTTGTTCCCCCTGTGTGGTTGATGTCATGGATACTCCTTGTGATGTCCATCAGGGCCAGATAGCCTGTGGATAACTTTGTGCACAACCTGCCTATAAGTCTGTGAATAATGCGTCTGGCACGAGGTTAAGCCATTAGCAAAAGAAAAAACCCATTAATTATCAACAGGTTGCGCCACAATATAAATGCAAAAATTCAAAACAGGGCGCTAAGTTTATTAAAAACCGCTGTGCATAAACGGGGCGAGGGCCTCTGCCCCTTAAGCCCCTGTCTTTGACCCTGCTGTGCCAGCCCTGGCTGGCAGCACAGCCAGGGCCAACACTTAACACGCTAGATTAATGCTTGCTACGGCTGTATTGATGAACCTCATCCACCAGAACAGCAACGTGCTCAGGATCAGTAAAGCGGGAAATGCCATGACCAAAATTAAAGACATGGCCACCCTGCCCCACAGGACCGAAGTCATCGATGACACGTCGTACCTCGCGACGAATGGCTTCCTCGCCACCAAACATGACCATGGGATCCATATTGCCCTGCAAGGCCACACGGTCTTGCAAACGTTGACGGGCGCGGGTCAGGTTGACAGTCCAATCGACCCCGAGGGCATCGGCGCCACAATCGACGATTTCCTCGAGCCATTGGCCCCCGCCTTTGGTAAAGACAATGACTGGGATACGCTGCCCATTGTTTTCACGCTGCAGGCCGGCAACCACTTTTTTGGTGTAATTCAACGAGAACTCCTGAAACAGGCTATCTGCCAATACACCGCCCCAGCTATCAAAGATCATGACGGCCTGAGCACCGGCCTTGATTTGTTCGTTCAGGTACTGAATGGTGGCCTGGGTATTGATCTCGAGAATGCGGTGCACCAAATCGGGACGGGCATACATCATGCCCTTGATTTGGCGGTAATCGCTAGAGCTGGCCCCTTCGACCATATAACAGCCGATAGTCCAGGGGCTGCCGGCAAAACCAATCAGCGGGACCTTGCCATCGAGCTCGTGGCGAATAAGATGCACTGCATCAAAAACGTAGCGCAGCTTTTCCATATCGGGCACGGTGAGCTTGGCGACATCGTCCTCGTGGCGTAGCGGGTGGGCGAACTTGGGCCCTTCGCCATGAACAAAATCAAGCCCCAGACCCATGGCATGAGGAATGGTCAAAATATCGGAAAATAAGATGGCAGCATCAAAATCAAAACGGCGCAGCGGCTGTAAGGTCACCTCGCAAGCGTACTCTTTGTTTTGAGCCAGGTTCAGAAAGGAACCAGCCTCGGCGCGCGTGGCTCGGTATTCGGGTAAATAACGCCCCGCCTGGCGCATCAGCCATACCGGTGTATAAGGCACAGGCTCACGCAACAAGGCACGCAGGAAAACATCATTTTTTAATTTGGGAAAAGACACAATGACCTCATTAATAAAGCGTTATTAAATAAAAAACGAGCTGGAACCTACCTCGGCATCACGATAGGTCTGGGCATCGATATCATGTTTTTTCATCAAAGCCCAAAAGGCACGCCGATGTTGCCTGGCACAGCGCGCAGCCGCTGATATGTTACCATCGGTACGCGATAACAAACTGTGGATAAAGGCCCGTTCAAAGGAAGCAACCACCCGTCTTTTAACGGTTTGAAAACCCTCTTCGCTATTGGCAAAGCGTGTTGCCACGGCCATGGCAAAGGCCTCGAGCGTTGCCCCGTTGCTTAGCAGTATTTGGTAGTTTTGGGCGGCCTCGTGCAATGACAGGGCATTACCACGTGACTTTGGCATGGCCGGCAGATAATAACTATCGGGCAATTTTACCTTGTTCTTGAGTTCCTGGCATTGGGGCTCGTACACCAAGCGACGCAGATGTTTGCGCAGGCGCGGTATTAGCTCGTCCTGGCTGACCGGGTGGACAAAAAAATCGCAGGCCCCCAAGCGTAATAAATCATCGATGGCTGGCGCACTAAGATTGTTGCCCAAGACAAAAAGAGGGGTTTTGGACAAATCGCGCAATTGCGCCAGGCTGGTGCGCGCCCAGACGAGCGACTCGCGGTCCACATAAAACATGCAATAGTCATAAAAAGGAAAATTGAACCACACCTGCTGCAATCGAGCAGAATGGCTGCGCGCTGCTTGTTCTGGATCGTAACAGATAATTTCCGCACGTTGTCCCTGCAACTTGTTTTCAAAATACGGTCGCGCCCAATCATGCTCTTGGGAAAACACCATGGCAGAACGTAATTGCAACATCAGCTGTCTCCTTTAGAATGATTATTGTTGGAAGGGCAAGCAAGACCACCCAATGACCTTGCGCCAGAGTGGGCATACGGCCTCAATGCGTTGGCATAAGTACAGGCATGCTCACCCAATGGTCTTGCGCAAGGGCGGCGTGCTCGCCCAATGATTTTGTGCAACGGAGATCATCTTAGACAAGGCCATCAGCTGTCTCAATTAGCCTAGCCAGTGGGTGATGGCAAGCAATTTTCGTATTAAAAATGAATGACCAAACCGCAACTCTAAAGAAAACAAGGATGGAAACTTTCTGCACACCGAATGCCAGAGCCCTGCCGAAAACGACGCACCTGTGTACAGCGGCAATGCCAAAGGACCAATAAAAAAGCCCATAAGCTTGCCTGTTGGCAAAACTGATGGGCTTTGGGACCAGAAACGGTACAGAGAGGTCGGCGTGGATTACTTCCCGTAACGACGGGCCGCGGCAGCCTGTGCCGCCAGCATTTCAAGCTCGGCCTGCACGACTGCCAACTCTTGTGGATCGTCGGCCTTTTCCAGTGCCTCTTGGGCGCGCTGACGAGCTTCCAGGGCCTTGGCCTCGTCAAGCTCATCGGCACGCAGCGCCGTATCAGCCAGCACGGTCACTTGATTGGGCTGCACCTCGAGTACACCACCCGCGACAAAGATGTGCTCTTCCTGATCGTCAGTTAGCACCACCTTGACTGTACCGGGACGAATACGTGTAATCAGCGGGGTGTGACCGGGAAGTATCCCTAGCTCGCCAACTTCGCCGGGCAAAGACACAAATTTGGCTTCGCCACTGAACAAAGAACGTTCCGCGCTGACCACATCGACTTGAAGTAACGCCATAGTAGTTCCTTACTGGAGTGCCTTGGCCTTTTCAAAGGCTTCGTCGATGCTGCCGACCATGTAGAAGGCCTGCTCAGGCAAGGCATCGCACTCGCCCTCGACAATCATCTTAAAGCCACGCAAGGTCTCGGACAGCGGGACAAATTTGCCCGGAGCACCGGTAAAGACCTCGGCCACATGGAAAGGCTGTGAAAGGAAGCGCTGAATCTTGCGCGCCCGGGCCACGATTTGCTTGTCTTCATCAGACAGCTCATCCATGCCCAAAATGGCAATAATATCGCGCAGCTCTTTGTAGCGCTGCAAGGTTTCTTGCACGGCACGGGCAATTCGGTAATGCTCTTCGCCCACAATTTGGGGATCCAGCTGGCGGCTGGTGGAGTCAAGCGGGTCTACGGCGGGATAAATACCCAAGGCGGCAATATCACGCGAAAGGACCACGGTAGAGTCCAAGTGCAAGAAAGTCGTAGCAGGTGACGGGTCAGTCAAGTCATCCGCGGGGACATATACGGCCTGAATAGAGGTAATGGAGCCAGTCTTGGTCGAGGTAATGCGCTCTTGCAAGACACCCATTTCTTCGGCCAGCGTAGGCTGATAACCAACCGCAGAAGGCATGCGACCCAGCAAGGCAGAGACCTCGGTACCAGCCAAGGTGTAGCGGTAGATGTTGTCAATAAAGAGCAACACGTCGCGACCCTCGTCCCGGAATTTTTCTGCCATGGTCAGACCGCTTAGCGCGACCCGCAGGCGGTTCCCTGGAGGCTCGTTCATCTGGCCAAAGACCATCGACACCTGGGATTTGCCCAGATCGTCGACATTAATGACGCCAGCTTCTGCCATCTCGTGGTAAAAGTCATTCCCTTCACGGGTACGCTCACCAACCCCAGCAAAAACGGACAAACCGCTATGCTGCTTGGCAATGTTGTTAATGAGCTCGAGCATGTTAACTGTCTTGCCCACACCAGCACCACCAAACAGGCCAACCTTACCGCCTTTGGCAAAGGGGCAGACCAGGTCAATGACCTTAATGCCAGTTTCCAGCAGCTCTACCGCTGGGGACAGCTCGTCAAAGGCTGGAGGCTTTTGGTGAATGGAGCGGCGCTCTTCGACGGGGATGGGCCCGGCTTCATCAATGGGACGGCCCAGCACGTCCATGATGCGACCCAGGGTGCCCTCGCCCACCGGTACGGAAATGGGTGCACCGGTATTTTCTACTTCCATGCCACGGCGCAGGCCATCGCTGGAACCCATCGCAATGGTACGGACAACACCGTCACCCAGAATCTGCTGTACCTCGAAAGTCAGGTCAGCTTCTACGAACTCAGAATTTTTGTCTACAAGCTTGAGTGCATCGTAAACCTTAGGAATGCTGTCGCGGGGAAACTGAATATCCACCACGGCGCCGATGCACTGAACAATGGAACCGTTGCTCATGATTAGTCCTTGCTAAATAACGTAAACGGCAACCACAGCAGCTTATACTGCTGCGGCACCCCCCACGATTTCGGAAATTTCTTTGGTAATGGCTGCCTGACGCGATTTGTTGTAGCTAAGCTGTAGCTCGTCGATCACATCGGAAGCGTTATCCGAGGCGGCCTTCATCGCCACCATTCGGGCCGATTGCTCACTGGCCATGTTTTCAGCGACGGCCTGATACACAACGGCCTCAACATAACGCAGCAATAAATCGTCAATCACCGCTTTGGCATCGGGCTCGTAGAGGTAGTCCCAGCCATAGCTTGAAGAGTTTGCGGGGGTTAATTCGTCTGCTTCGTCGCCTTCGCTTTGGAAAGGGTCCTCAAGACCGCTGGGCAAAGGAAGCAAGCGGATAAAAACAGGCTCTTGCCGCATCGTGTTCACAAAACGCGTCGTGGCAAGATAGACCGCATCGATCTTGCCCTCCTCGAAATCATCGAGTTGGGTTTTGACCGCACCAATCAAGCGTTCGAGGTTGGGCTCATCACCCAAATCGACCGCCTGTGAAACCAGATTGGCCCCGACCCGAGCCAGCGCCCCTGCCCCTTTGCTGCCCAAGGCAGTGGCTTGCACCGCAACCCCTTCGGCTTCACATTGGGCCAGGCGATTGAACAATACCCGCAACACGTTGGTATTCAAACCGCCGCACAGCCCTTTGTCTGTGGTAACCAGCACGATACCAATAGACTTGATGTCTTTGGCCTCGCGCATGTAGGGATGCTCGTACTCGGGATTGGCTTGCATGAGGTGGGCGGCCATCTGGCGTACCTTTTCGGCATAGGGACGCCCGGCTTGCATGCGCTCTTGTGCCTTGCGCATCTTGGAAGCCGCTACCATCTCCATGGCTTTGGTGATCTTGCGCGTGTTTTCAACACTGCGGATCTTTGTACGTATTTCTCTCGTTCCAGCCATCACATATCCCTGTAAGGCTTAACCAGGCCCCGAGCGGGGCCATGCACCAAACAAGAAGAACGGATCTTGTTCGGTGCCTGATGATTTACTTCTAGTACGCGCCGTTCTTTTTGAAGTCTTCTATCGCTGCCTTGAGCTGCTCTTCGCTTTCCTCGTCGAGGGCATTGGCTTCCTCGAGGCGGGCAACCAGCTCGGTGTATTTGCTGCGAATGTAGTCTTTCATGGCTTTTTCGAAGGCCAGCACCTGCTCGACAGGCACGTCGTCGAAATAACCCTTGTCGACCGCGTACAAGGTGGTACCCATTTCCCATACCGGCAAAGGCTGGTACTGAGGCTGCTTAAGTACTTCAACAACCAGGCGACCACGCTCTAACTGGCGACGGGTGGCGGCATCCAGATCGGAGGCGAACTGGGCAAAAGCTGCCAACTCACGGTACTGGGCCAAGTCGGTACGAATACCGCCAGAGACCTTGCGCATGAACTTGGTTTGCGCCGAACCCCCAACGCGGGAGACTGAAATACCCGCATCAATTGCAGGCCGTACCCCAGCGTGGAACAGATCGGTTTCAAGGAAGATCTGACCGTCGGTAATGGAAATGACGTTGGTGGGCACAAAGGCGGATACGTCACCAGCCTGGGTTTCAATGATGGGCAATGCCGTCAAGGAACCGGTTTTTCCTTTGACCTCGCCGTTGGTAAACTTTTCAACATAGTCGGCGTTCACGCGGGCGGCGCGCTCCAACAGGCGGGAGTGCAGATAGAACACGTCACCGGGATAAGCTTCACGCCCGGGCGGACGACGCAGCAACAAGGACACCTGACGATAGGCCCAAGCCTGTTTGGTCAAGTCATCGTAGACAATCAGCGCATCCTGACCGCGGTCACGGAAGTACTCGCCCATGGTGCAACCCGCATAAGGTGCCAGATACTGCATGGCAGCAGAATCCGAAGCAGGTGCTGCAACCACGATGGTGTATTCCAGTGCACCGTGCTCTTCGAGCTTGCTGACGACGTTGTTGATGGTTGATGCCTTTTGACCAACCGCCACATAAATACAAAAGACACCCTTGCCTTTCTGGTTGATGATGGTGTCAACGGCAACAGCAGTTTTACCTGTTTGACGGTCACCAATAATCAACTCACGCTGACCGCGACCAATAGGTACCATCGAGTCGATGGCCTTGATCCCGGTTTGCAGGGGTTGGTCTACCGATTGACGCGCAATCACCCCAGGGGCGACTTTTTCAATCACATCGGTTTCTGTGGTGTTGATGGGGCCTTTGCCATCAATGGGCTGGCCCAAGGTGTTGACCACACGACCACATAGTTCGGGGCCAACGGGCACCTCGAGAATGCGACCCGTGGTTTTGACGGGGTCCCCTTCGGAAATGCCCGTGTAATCGCCTAGGATCACCGCACCAACTGAATCGCGCTCAAGGTTAAGCGCCAAACCGTAAACATTGTTGGGAAACTCAAGCATTTCCCCTTGCATTACGTCAGACAAACCGTAAATGCGGGTAATCCCGTCAGTAACGGATACCACCGTACCTTGGGTGCGAATGTCCGTTGACGCGCCTAAGCCTTCTATACGGCTTTTCAGCAATTCGCTGATCTCGGACGGATTAAGTTGCATGTTCAGACTCCTGGAATGCTGTATTCTGGCGCTGGTTACGACGCCAGCTTGTCGCGCATATGGGCCAGCTGGGCCTGCACGGAAGTATCGAGTACTTGGTCACCAACCTTCACGCGCACACCACCGATTAGATCAGCATCGACGGTTACCTTGGGCTCGAGTTTCAAGCCGAATTTCCTTTCCAATGCTGCGACCAAGTCGTTTAACTGGGGCTCGGTAAGCTCAAAAGCACTGGTGATTTCTGCCAATGCGGAGCCCTCGAGTTTGTGTCGTAAATATTCAAACTGCTCGGCAATGGCAGGAAGCAACAACATACGTCCGTTACGGATAAGCAAGCGGACAAAGTTTTGCGCTTTTTCAGTAAGATCGACCTTGAGCAAACCGCTAAAAAGCTCGAAACATTGCTCGTGACTAAGCATCGGGTTTTCCAGCGCCTGTTTGACATCGGAAAGCCGGATGACCTCAGCCATCTGTGCCAATAGCTCTGACCACTGTGTCAGCGTTTGTTCCTCACGAGCCATCGCAAAAAGCGCTTCGGCGTAAGGTCTGGCAACCGTTGATAGTTCAGCCATAGCCTGCCTTTAAAGAATTAAAGTTCTGTTTTAAGTTCATCGAGCAATTGCGAATGGGCCTGAGCATCGACCTCGCGACGCAAGATTTGCTCGGCACCGCGCACCGCCAAGACGGCCACCTCGTTGCGCAATGTATCGCGTAGACGCTGCACCTCATGGGAGGCCTCTTGCTGGGCCTGAGCGATAATGCGGGCTTTTTCTGCCTCGGCATCACGGCGCGCCTCTTCGATAATCTCGGCCGCTTGCTTTTCTGCTTCGGCGAGCCGATTGTGGTTATCGGTTTTGGCTGAAGCTTCCATAAGGCTAATGCGTGCCTGAGCCTGGGCCAAATCGGCTTTTCCCTTTTCGGCTGCGGCGAGCCCATCAGCGATTTTTTGGCGACGATCGTCCAGTGCTCGAGTCAGGGGTGGCCAGATGAAGCGCATCGTAAACCACGCCAAGATGAAAAAGACGATCATCTGGAAAAAGAGTGTCGCGTTTAAATTCACGTTCGTTTTCCTCTAATTGACCACTGATGTCCGGCGTATTTGCCACCTGACACCTTGAGTTAAGCCTAGCTGCGGCGCTTGTGTGCACCGCCCCCGGGCTTCCCAGCCCGCTAATTTGCGGACCTGCGCCGCTTTAGCCCACAAAGGGGTTAGCAAACGCAAACAACATGGCAATACCCACCCCAATCAGGAAGGCGGCATCGATAAGACCTGCAAGCAGGAACATTTTGGTTTGCAATGCGTTCATGAGCTCGGGCTGACGAGCCGAAGCCTCGAGGTATTTACCCCCCATGAGAGCGATACCAATACTGGCACCAAACGCACCCAGACCGACGATAATACCGCAAGCGAGGGCAACTAAAGCAACGTTGGTCATGATAACTCCTTGGTTAAAAATCGTATGAGTTTAAGTTTAAAAACAGCGACGCAGGTGGACCTGCAACCCGACCCAGGTTGACCGACCTGGGTCAGAGAAACGGATTATTCTTGCTCATGGGCCTGACCAATGTAGACCAAGGTCAGCATCATGAAAATAAATGCCTGTAACAACACAATCAGGATGTGGAAAATTGCCCAGGCCGCACCAGCCAATATATGACCAACGCCTAGACCCAAGCTGGCACCATTAAAGCCTGTCCATGCGCCGCCCAGCAGGGCAATAAGCATGAACACGAGCTCACCAGCGAACATGTTACCGAATAGTCGCATGCCCAGTGAAACGGTTTTGGCAGCGTATTCGATCAGGTTCAGCAAAAGGTTGAAGGGCGCCATGACGATAACAGCCGGACCACTGACTGTAAAGGGCACGGTAAAAAGCCCCTTGATAAATCCGAGCGGATTGTTGACCTTGACGCCATAGTATAGGGTAAGCAGCAGTACCCCTACCGACATTCCCATAGCAACATTAAGATCAGCTGTTGGCAAGATGCGGTGGAAATACAGTACATCACCATGCTCGGCACCCAAACCGGTATTGGCAAATACCCAGGGCATTAAGTCCACGGGCAACAAGTCCAGCACGTTCATGGCAACCACCCACAGGAACACGGTTAGTGCCAGGGGGGCAGCAAAACGGCGGGTGCTTGCACTGGGAACAATCTGTTTGGCCTGATCATCGACCCACTCGACCAGCACCTCGACAGCCGCCTGGAAACGCCCGGGCACGCCGGGGGTGGCGCGACGCGCGGCCCGATACAGGAAAAACAAGGTTAGAAACCCGGTCAACAGCGACCAGAACACCGAGTCATAGTTGATAATACTAAAGTCAGCCAAAACATCCTGTTTTGCCCCGGTGTTATTTAAATGCACAAGGTGATGTTGTATATAACCTGACTGAGGCGAAATATCACTAGCAGCCATCTGTAAATTACCCTTGTTAGTTGTTACGCCACAGCCCTAGGCTCATGGCAGCCTGCCCATGGCAAGCAACACAATATAACCCTTTAACACGGCAACCAAGCCTAGCAGCAGTGCTGGCCAAACCAGCCACTGGTGGAACTGCCATGCTGCCAGCCCTAACAAGGCCAGCGCGCCGCCCAGCTTAAAGGCCTCGCCCACAAAAAAGGTTGCTACCTGTGCCGGCGCACCGGACCACAGGCCCAGCAATAAGCGCATGGCAAACAAGGCATTAGGCAACCCGTAGGCTGCAGCCCCTATCGCCGCCGAAATGGCAGCCAAGCGTCCTGCAACCACCCAGCACAACAGCACTGCCAAAATGGCCAATAGCCCTTGCGCACCTAGCGCGCGGATAATGCCCTGCGAAGACCGCCGTGCCAGCTCTGCCCGCTGCTGCGCGCTAAGCTTAACACGTTGATTTTCCTTGTCTTTGCCGTGCATTGCTATCAGCCGCCCGTGTCAAACCAAAAAAGTATAGCGTTATTTCAGTAATAGACGCAAATAATGTGACATAAAACTGTCGCACTTCCCGCCCAAAAATGCCCCGCTTTTTCTGCCGATTGGTGCCAGCCCTTGCGAGACCATGCTTTGCCGGCAAATACCGGGGCTTTTTTGCAGCGCAAAAAAACAACAGTGCGGGCAGGCTTGCATGCAGTGGCCTATTTAGCGATGCTTGAATTTGGGCTTGCGCTTTTCTACAAAGGCATTCATGCCTTCTTTCTGATCCTCGGTGGCAAAAAGCGCGTGGAAATTGCGGCGCTCGAACAACAACCCCTCGGATAATGGTGCCTCAAAAGCCCGGTTGACATTTTCCTTGGCCATTTTCAGCGCCACCAGCGACTTGCTGGCAATTTGCTGTGCGATTTCAAGCGTTTCGGCAACAAGCTCTGCCGCGGGCACTACCCGGGAAATCAAGCCCCATTGTTCGGCCTCCTCAGCAGTGACCATGCGCCCGGTCAATACCATGTCCATGGCTTTGGCCTTGCCAATCGCCCGGGGCAAGCGCTGCGTACCCCCATAACCCGGCATGATGCCAAGATTAATTTCGGGCTGGCCAAACTTGGCCGTATCAGCGGCAATGATCATATCGCATAACATCGCAAGTTCACAGCCCCCACCCAAGGCATAGCCGGCTACGGCAGCGATCAGGGGCTTGCGGATTTGGTGGATGGCTTGCCAATCGCCACCAAGATAGTCATCGTTATAGACATCGCTAAAGCCCCAGTCCTTCATGGCCACAATGTCTACCCCGGCGGCAAATGCTTTTTCATCGCCAGTCAGTACAATACAGCCTATGGCATCATCGGCTTCAAATAGACGCAGCTGGGCCATAATCTCTTGGGCCACCTGGTTATTCAGGGCGTTCATGGCCTTAGGGCGATGAATGCGAATGAGCCCGACCCGCTCGTGCGTTTCTACCTGTATGAATTTTGTGCTCACGGTATCTCCTCTGAATTAATACGTTATTGATCATGTCACATTCTAACCGCAGTCCTATCGAGTATCGACTACGCTTTCCTGACCTGGCTGGTCATCGCATTCATGTGCAAATGCACATCAGGCAACCGGATCCCGAGGGCCAGCTACTGTTTTTGCCAGCATGGATCCCGGGCAGTTATCTGATACGCGATTTTGCCCGTCATATTGAACGCATTCAGGCCCATTGCAATGACCACCCTGTGGACACCTTCAAACAGGGCGACCACGAGTGGCGATGTGCCCCCTGCCCGGGGCCCCTGACTATTGACTATGTCGTCTACGCTTGGGATCTGTCGGTGCGAGCGGCCCGCGTCGACCAGCAGTACGCATTCTTTAATGGCACCAGCGTCTTTTTGGGGACCCCCAACCATGCGCAATCTGCCCACGTAGTCGTGCTTGAAGCACCAGCCAGCCAGCCTGAATGGCAGGTTTATACCAGCATGCCTTGCGCCACCGAGCATCCTGAAGAGGCCCAGCGCCACCACTTTGGCGCCTACCAGGCCCCGGACTACGATGCCCTGATTGACCACCCCTTTCTGCTGGGCACGCCGCTAGTCAGTAGCTTTGAGGTGCACGGCGCCACCCACGAGCTGATTTTCACCCAGCCCGTCCCTGAACTGGACTTGGCCCGCATTCAACGTGATGTAGCCCAAATTTGCCAAGCCCAAATTGAGTTCTTCGAACCAGAAACCGCAGCTGTGCCTTTTCTGGATAGCGCCGATCGCTACTGTTTTATCAGCCTGGTGACTGAAAACGGCTATGGCGGTTTAGAGCATCGCAGCTCAACGGCCTTGATGTTTCCCCGCCATCAATTGCCCACGACGGCCCAAGCCGATGAAAAGGTCAGCGAAGGTTACCAGTCTTTTTTAGGCCTGGTCAGCCACGAGTATTTCCACACCTGGAATGTCAAGCGCATCAAGCCCGCGGCCTTTAGCCCCTACCCCCTGACCCGCCCAGCCCATACCGAGCTGCTGTGGGTGTTTGAAGGGTTTACTTCCTATTATGACGACCTGTTTACCTACCGTTCTGGCGTAGTCAGCAAACGGGCCTACCTGGACCGGCTGGAAAAAATCATCAGCCATGTACATAAAGGCAGCGGGCGCTTCAAGCAAAGCGTGGCCCAAAGCTCATACGACGCCTGGACCCGTTTTTACAAACAGGATGAGAACTCGCCCAACGCCATTGTCAGCTACTACACCAAGGGGGCCTTGGTAGCATTGGCACTGGACTATAGCCTGCAAGAGCAGACCCAGGGCCGCCATAACCTGGACGATGTGATGCGCTACCTGTGGCAACATTACGGCAAAGACTATTATCGTGGCCATCCGCGCGGCCTGCAAGAAGACGAAATGGCCGCAGTGATCCAGGCCGCCACCGGCGTGGACTGTCGTGATTTCATTCAGCGCTATGTCCACGGCAGCACCGATTTGCCCCTGGAAAAGCTTTTTGCCACCCAGGGCATTCAGCTGCGTTGGCAGCCCAGCAGCCCCTTGCCCAGCCTGGATGCGCGCCTGGAAGACAGCCCCCAAGGGCTACGCATTGCCGCCGTTTATGAACAGGGGGCTGCGCACCGCGCCGGCCTTTCAGCAGGTGATATCATAATTGCCCTGAACCATTTGCGGGTAGAAAACCAAGAGCGCCTTAAAACCTTGCTGTCCGCCTACCCCGCCCAACATGTCGTCCCTGTACATGTCTTTCGCGACGGGGTACTGCAAGTTTATGAGGTCACACTCTTTCCCGCCCCCAATGACCAATGTGTGCTTGAAGGCCAATCACAAACATGACCATTTCTGCTTCCAGTCCAAAAACCGCTTTGATTACCGGGGCGGCACGCCGCCTGGGGCGTGCCATGGCACTTGCCCTGGCCGAGCAAGGCTGGGATATTGTGTTGCACTATCATCGTTCTGAGGCTGCGGCCCAGGATACCGCAACCGCCATCCGCGCCCTGGGGCGCCGCTGCTTTGCGATTGCCGCCGACCTGTCTGAGCCGCAGGCAGCGCAGACCCTTTTTCAGTCAGCCTGCAAACAGGCGCCCAGCATCGACTTGCTCATCAACAATGCCTCATTGTTTGAATACGACAGCGCCAAAGCATTTGACCCCCAATTACTACATCAGCACCTGGGCCCCAATCTGGTCGCCCCCCTGGAGCTTACCCAGCTTTTTGCCCAGCAAGCTCACTTTTCCGAGCAAGTCACCCACGGCTTGGTCATCCACATGCTGGATCAAAAACTGTGGCATTTAAACCCGGATTTTTTCTCGTATACCCTATGTAAAGCTGCACTCAAGGCCGCGGTGACCATGCACGCCCAAGCGCTGGCCCCACGTATTCGAGTGATGGGCATCGCCCCGGGCCTGACCTTACCCAGCCACCTGCAAGACAAAGACGATTTTGAACGTACGCACCAGATGGCCCTGCTGGAACAAGCGAGCAGCCCGGCAGACATTACCCAAACGGTGCTGTATATTGCCCAAACCCCCAGCCTGACTGGCAATACCATCATTGTCGATGGTGGCCAGCACCTGATGGGGCTGGATCGTGACTTTAGCCTACTTTAACCAAGGGAAGCCCGTTCGCCATGAGTGCGCCATTTACCCCCCCTGCGCCCCAAGCCCGCACCCGCCGCATCTTTTTTGATCGCTTGTGTTTGCAAACCCATATCGGTATCCTCGAGCACGAGCTGCAAAACAAGCAAACCATCTACCTTGATGCGGAATTCGATACGCTCATCGAGGCGCCCAGCAATGACCACGATATCAGCAGTGTGCTTGACTACCGCCTGCTGCGTCAGCATATGATCAATATTTGCACACACCGACATGTCAATCTGTTGGAAACCCTCATCGAAGAGCTATGCGCCACCATTTTTGAGCGCTTCCCCAGCATTCTCTGGATGAAAATCCGCATTAGCAAGCCTCAGGCTTTCGAGGATTGCGCCGCCGTCGGCATCGAGATGAGTCTGCAGCGCCCACAACCTTGACGCATTGAGGCATCTACGCATTGAGGCATTAACGCGCTAACGCCTTGACCGTTTCAGGCATTGGCATCTTAAAGCATTAGCATCTTGAGGCGCTGATGCTTTAAGGCACTGAGCCGTTGATACGCTGTGATGCATGATTTTTTTATTTTTTGTTCCAGTATCTACCACATGGCCGAGCACACCACCCCTACCGCTTTTTTAACGCCCGCTGAAAAAAAAGCCCGTCGCGAATTCAACAAGCTAACCAAGCGCCTGCTGCGCGAGACCGGCCAGGCCATCCACGATTTCAACATGATCGAAGAGGGGGACACGGTGATGGTCTGCCTGTCTGGGGGCAAAGACTCTTACACCCTGCTCGATTTGCTGCTGAGCCTGCAAAAACGGGCGCCCATAGATTTTAAGCTAATTGCCGTCAACCTGGACCAGAAACAACCCGGCTTTCCGGCGCATGTGTTGCCTGACTACCTAGAGGAATTAGGGGTTTCCTACCACATTGAAACCCAAGACACGTATAGCATCGTCACCAGTGTGCTGGAAGAAGGCAAAACCATGTGCTCTTTATGTTCACGGCTGCGCCGCGGCATTTTATATCGGGTGGCCAAGGAACTGGGGGCCACCAAAATTGCCCTGGGTCACCACCGCGACGATATCTTGGCCACCTTTTTCCTCAATCTGTTTTACGGTGGCCGCCTGCGTGCCATGCCGGCGAAGCTGCAATCGGACAACGGCGAGCATATTGTCATCCGCCCCATGGCCTACGTCGCGGAAAAGGATATTATCCGCTATGCCGAGCACAAGCAATTTCCCATCATTCCTTGCAATCTGTGCGGCTCGCAGACCAATCTGAAACGCCAGGAAATGAATCGCATGATCGCCCAGTGGGATCGCGAACACCCCGGGCGTAGCTGGCACACTTTTGCTGCTTTACAAAACGTGGTCCCTGAACATTTGCTGGATACCAGCCTGTTTGATTTTCACGATCTGCGCGCCGACGGCGAACCTAACCCAGACGGTGACAAAGCCTTTGACTCGCCCCTGGACGACCTTGCGGTACCCGATGCCAACGCCGCCCCCAAGCAAAAACCCGCGCCCAAGGCGGGCGAGCCCGAACAAAAAGTCATTCAAATTCAACGTCGTCGATAATCGTCAGGATGCAACCTTATGCTGCCGTATCATGGGCGATAGCTATCGAGATGAAAGCTCATTCAGCCGTAAGGTTATCAATAGCAGTCAGGATAAGAAATTCTTTCCACCGCGATGTAGCGGTGTAACGATGTAGCGACGGCCACCAGGACGAAAAGTTAGTCAGACTCAGCGCTGTCCATTGCTGCCAGAGCCGAATCTCTGGCCCCACAGACCGCACACGCCGGATCACGGCGAAAACGCAAAGTTTGCCATTGCATGGTCAACGCATCCACGGTCAACAAGCGCCCAACCAGGGGTTGGCCAAAGCCACCCAACAGTTTTAGGGTTTCAGCTGCCTGAACGCAGCCCACCATTCCAACCAACGGCCCCAGCACCCCCGTAGTCGCACAACGCAGCTCTTCAAAATCCGGAGCCTCTGGAAACAGGCAGTGATAGCAAGGAGCTTGGGGATCGCGCAGATCAAAAACGCTCATCTGCCCGGCAAAACGGATGCCCGCCCCAGAAACTAGCGGCTTTCGATGCTGCACACAAGCACGATTGATGGCATGGCGGGTAGCGAAATTATCACTGCAGTCCAATACCACATCGTGCGCTGCCACCAATAGCAGCAAGGCGGGTAAATCCAGGCGCTGAGTAACGGCTTCGACCTTGACCTCGGGGTTTAATGCGGCCAGGGCTTGCTGGCCGGAAAGCGCCTTGTTGACCCCAACCCGCTGGGTATCATGCAAAATTTGGCGCTGCAGGTTACTTAGCTCGACTTCGTCATCATCCACCAAAGTCAGCTGGGCGACACCAGCTGCAGCCAAATAAAGGGCGGCTGGCGAGCCCAGGCCGCCGGCCCCGATGATCAACACTCGGGCTTGGCTAATGCGCTGTTGCGCTTCGATGCCAAACTCGTCTAGCAAGATGTGGCGCGCATAGCGCATTAGTTGCCCATCGGTAAGGTCAAAGGAAGTCTGCTTGGTCATGACGGCCTCAGTTTCTAATTGACCTCGATGGGCTCTACCCCCTCGGGGGTGATACGGTAACGACGCTCTTTGGTCGGGCTTACGGATTTACGGTTCTGCGCTGGCTGGGTCGTTTTTTTTTCAGCCTCTTTTTCCTGCTGGGCGATGGCCTCGGGATCCGATTTCTTCACCTCGCGACCTTGCAAATAGTTAATGGCTTGCTGCAGCTGGAAGTCGTCTTCGCCCCCAAATTCGAACATCTTGGGATCCTGAACGTAGCTTTGCTCGTCATCCTCTTCGTCAACACCGTTTTCATTGTGCAAATGACGCTGCAAATCGCCCTCGCGGGGGATGCGGAACAAGTTGCCTTGTGCCGTGTCATCGACATAAATGTCCGGCGCCACCCCGGTCACCTGAATGGAGCGGCCCTTGGGGGTGTAATACAGCGCGGTGGTTAGCTTGATCCCGGACTCATCATCAAGCGGCAAAATGCTTTGTACCGAGCCTTTGCCAAAGCTGCGGTTGCCAAGCACCACTGCACGCTCGTGATCCTGCAAGGCGCCAGCGACAATTTCAGAAGCCGACGCTGAACCGGCGTTAATCAACACCACCAGGGGGACATCCTTGAGCCAAAGCAATTCATCGAGCATCTTGAGCTCGGCCTCGGCCCCACCCAGCACCTGCGCCAGGGGACGAACATAGTATTCACGGTTGGCCGACGGGATACGCCCTTTGGTGGACACCACCAGGTCGCCCTTATCGAGGAACAGCGAAGAAACCCCGATCGCACTTTCCAGCAACCCGCCCGGGTCATTGCGCAAATCAAGCACCAGCCCCTCGGGCGCTTGCTCTTCGCTGAGCTGATGTAAATGCATAAGCAAATCGCGTGCGGTGCGCTCCTGGAACTGGGAAATGCGTACGTACAAGAGCCCGTCATCCAGGGCATGGCCACGCACACTGCGCACCCGAATGTGGTCGCGCTCGATGGTGACGTCAAAAGGCTCGTCGAAACCAACCCGCTTGATGGTCAGGGTCACCGAAGTCTGTGGTTCGCCGCGCATGCGCTTGACCGCCTCGCTAAGGCCCAGATCCTGGGTGGGCTCGCCATCAATATGGGTAATGATGTCACCAGCCATGATTCCGGCACGTGCCGCTGGCGTGTCTTCAATGGGGGCAATTACCTTGGGTTGGCCCTTTTCCATGCCAATTTCAATACCCAAACCACCAAAGCCCCCCTGGGTCATGTTTTCCATTTCCTTGAAGGCGTCGACATCCAAGTAAGCTGAATGCGGGTCGAGATCAGCAAACAAGCCCTTGATGGCATCGTTTATCAGCTGCTCATCTGTCACGGGCTCGACATAACTGCTTTTTATTGCCGAAAAGACATTGGCAAACTGCTGCAGTTCACGCAATGGCAAGGGTATGCCGCCGCGCTGTGCAGATGCACTGAGCGTCAGGCTGATCAACAGCCCGGCCAGAATCCCAATGAAAACCAAACCGAATGCACGGTATCTGCGAGTGCTCATGCACGTACCTATTGTCAGTTACAAGAAAAGTGAACGCCCATTGTAATATGCTTTATGAACGTCTTGCTACCGTTGGCCCGGGCCAAAAGCACGAAAGACCAAGGGTTGCCTGCCTTGTCAAAGCCCGCTGATCCATTGCTGCGGGTTAACAGGTTGGCCTTGCTGACGAATCTCGAAGTACAAGCCGGCTTCGACTTGCCCGCCTGTGGCACCAACCAGCGCCACGCTATCGCCTGCACGAACCTTTTCCCCAACCTGCTTTAACAAGCTTTGATTATAGCCATAGACGGTTAAAAATCCTTCGCCATGATCCAGAATTAACAAATTGCCAAAACCGCTGAGCCAATCGGCATAGACCACCTCGCCTGCAGCCACCGCCTGCACCGGGCTACCCTCGGGGGCCCGAATCACCACCCCACGCCAGAGCCCGCCTTCGGGGCGTTCCATGCCAAAGCGACCCTGCACTTGCCCTTGGGCCGGTCTGGGCGCACCGCGCTGCAGCCCGGTCAGCTGGATGGCTTCGGCCCCAGCCGCTGCGCCCCCTTGCTCGTCCTGGGCTTCTGGCGTCTGGGCCGCCCTGGCCGCTTGTCGCTCTTGCTCGGCCTTTAATCGGGCCTGCTGCTCGGCTTCCAGGCGAGCCTGGCGCTGAGCCTCTTGCTGGGCCTCTTGAGCGGCCTGCTCTTGGGCTGCAAGTTGTTTTTTGGCCCCCTCGAGTTTTGCCTCGAGCTCTTGCATGCTTAGGTTTTGGCTTTCTAAAAGGCCCTCGCCGGGCGTCAGGTCCTCGGCCAAACGGCGTCGTGCCGCCTCTACCGCCGCTGCTTGGCGGGCTGCTTCAGCCTCGGCCTGGGCACGCCGGCGGGCAGCAGCTTCTGCCTCTTGTTCTGCCTGGGCCAAAGCCTGTATTTCGGCATCGTCTTTTTTCTCGGCCTGGGCTGCTTGGGCCGCTTGTCGCTCGGCCTCGCGCTGCGCCAACAGCTCGACTTCGAGCTGATCAATCAGACCACTTAGGCGCTGTGCATCGGCCTCGTATTGTTCTGCCTGACCGCGCTGATCAGCCAACTGCGTTTCCAGCTCGGCCACCAGTTTTTCATGGGCGGCAAAATCTTTTTCCAGCGCGGCCTGCTCGGTTTTTGTTTCTGCACGCAGGTCTTCAATGCGCTCTTGTTCGGTACGGGTCTGCTTGCGCAGGCTGTCTATTTGTGCCAAAACAGCATTCAAGGCCTCGACCTCTTGGGCCTGCGCCTGGGTGACATAACCCAGATAACGCAACTTGCGCTGAATTTCCTGGGGATCCTGGGCGGACAGCAAAGCCACCCAGGGCGACAGACCGCTAGCATACTGGGCCCGCAGTTGCTCGGCCAGACGCTTTTGCATCTGCTCTTTCAGAGTCTGTTGTTCCTGTTGCTGTTGCTGCAGTTTTTGCAACTGCGCTTCGCTTTGTGTCAGCTCGCGGCCTAACTGCTCTAGGCGCTGAGCTCGCTTGGAAATGGCTTGCTCGGTGGTTCTGAGGGCCTCGCGGGCATCATCACGCTGACCCATTGTTTCTTCGATTTGGCGCTGGATTTTTTCGACCCGTTTTTGCAAAGCTTCGCGCTGCGCCTGGGTCTGGCTATAACGCTCTTCCAGGTCGCTATCCTGGGCCCAGGCAGGCAGCCCCCACCCGCCAGCCCACAGCCACAGGCCGCAAAATACAACGACCTGTGCAAACATCATTCGGGCCGTTTTTCTGCACTGACGCTGCACCGGCCCACTAATCAACGAGGTACACAAAATAGAGGTCTGGGGCTGCACCGGCAATCCTTTTTAGCTGGCTTTACCTTGTTGGGCGACCTCGGCCAACTGGGCCTCGATGGCGGTCGTATCACCCAAATAAAAATCCCGTACAGGATTGAGATGCTCGTCTAGTTCGAACACCATGGGCTGCCCGGTAGGCAAATTCAGGTGAACAATTTCCTCGTCGGAAATTCCCTTGATATGCTTGATCAACGCCCGCAAGCTGTTGCCATGCGCGGTGACCAGTACATCGTTACCTGCCCGCAGCGCTGGAACGATGGCATCATTCCAAAACGGCACAACCCGGGCGACCGTGTCCTTGAGGCATTCGCCTGCGGGTAGCAGCCGTTGGTCAAGATGGCGATAACGGCTATCATGGACAGGATGACGAGGGTCATCCAAGGGCACGGGATCTGGCCCGGTATCGTAAGCCCGGCGCCAGATAAGCACCTGCTCATCCCCGTACTTCTGGGCGGTTTCCGCTTTATTCAAACCCTGTAAAGTGCCATAATGACGTTCGTTCAAACGCCAACTTTTTGTCACGGGAATATACATGAGGTCCATCATATCTAATACAATGGACTGAGTACGAATGGCACGTTTCAATACTGAAGAAAAGGCCACATCAAAGCTAAACCCTTGCTCAAGCAGCAATTTGCCAGCCTCTTGGGCTTGTTGGCAGCCTTTTTCGGTCAGGTCAACATCCGCCCAGCCGGTAAAACGATTTTCCTTGTTCCACTGGCTTTCACCGTGGCGCATCAGTACAAGTTTATACATAATAAACACAACCCCTAGTATTAAGTTTGGTCCAAATTATAATGTTTGACTTTGCCCAACTTTGAACTACTTGGCTTAATAGGATCTACTGTGGACTTTTTGCTTAGTCAAAACAACTTTATCATTTTAATCATTGCCATTGTTTCTGGCGCAATGCTTTTGTTTCCATCGCTAACACGCGGACGTGGCGGGCAGGCCCTAAGCCCAACCGAGGCGGTGCAACTAATTAACCGCAACAATGCCCGCTTGATAGACATCCGCTCACCCGAGCGTTTTGCTGCCCAGCATATTACGCAAGCCCGTAATATACCAGCAGACCAGCTCATCCCGCAGACCGAGCGTTGGGCCAAAGACACCCCGCTTATCCTGGTTTGCGATACCGGACGCAGTACCACCGGGCCTGCCACACAGTTGCGCAAGCAGGGTTTCTCGTCTGTGTATACCCTTACTGGGGGGCTTAACGCGTGGGTACAGGCAGGGCTGCCCACCAAAACCCAGCCCGCCCAACAAGCCAAGCTCGCCAAGGGCAAATAACCCTGCGCACCCCAATCAGGGCAATCCCAGGCAGTTCCGCCCATTACCAATAGCGCAGGCGAGCCACACACGGGCACTTACTTTATTGAGGAGTTTCCACGAGGAGTATATGGCTAAGGTAACAATGTATAGTACAGTGGTTTGTCCGTTTTGCACACGGGCCGAAATGCTGCTAAAACAGCGCGGCGTCACCGAGATCGAAAAGGTGTTTATCGATCGCGACCCCGAGCAACGGGCACTCATGATGGAACGCACCGGTCAGCGTACCGTTCCACAAATTTTCATCAATGACCAACATATTGGCGGCTATAACGATTTGGCTGCCCTCGATCGTGCAGGCGAGCTTTTGCCCCTGCTGCAACAAGACTAAAGGATACTGATACTCATGGCTCAACAGCAACCCCAAAATGCGGCCCAGGATAACGAAAACAAACCTTCTTTCAGTTTGCAACGTACCTACGTCAAAGATCTCTCGGTGGAAATGCCTAACGCACCACAAATCTTTCTCGAGCAGGAAACCCCTGCCGTTGAGGTCGATATCAATGTGGGCGCCCAGCGTTTGTCCGAAAGCATTTTCGAGACCACCGTGCTCGCCACCGTGACCACCCGCATCAATGATCAGATACTTTATCTGGTCGAGGCCACCCAAGCCGGTATTTTCGAGGCGGCCAACATTCCCGATGACCAGCTCAACCCCTTGCTAGGCATCGTCTGCCCCACCATGCTTTACCCTTATCTGCGGGCCACCGTTGCCGATGCCATCAATCGCACCTCCTTGCCTCCGCTTCACCTATCCGAGGTTAACTTCCAGCGCCTCTATGAACAACGTGCGGCCGAGGCACAGCAACAAGCACAACAAACTGGCGAAAACCAGGAAGCAGCCGCTGGTGATGCTGCCCAAGACAACTAGGGCACATCATGTCAGATGCTCGGGCAGCCCTTCCGGTTACCGTTCTGGGCGCGGGCAGCTGGGGCACAGCTTTAGCTGCCCTGGCAGCCCGGCGCAGCCCTACCCTGGTATGGGCCCGCAATGCAGACAGCGTTCGGGCCATCAACAACCAGCAGCGTCTGCAACAATACCTGCCCGATATCCAGCTGCCCCAATCCCTGCAAGCTACGGATAACTTCGAACAAGCGCTGGCCCATGCCTGCCAGCAGGATAGCGGCCCTGGGCTAGTTATTTTAGGGGTACCGCTGGCCGGCCTGACCGAACTGTGCGCCCGCATACGCCAGTATTTGCCGGCCACACGCCGCCATCCGCTATTCATCATCCGTACCAGCAAAGGCTTTCACCCCGACACCCGGCAACTACCCGCGCAGCTCACAGAAGAGCACTTGCCCAGGGCGCCCTGGTTACACACCGGCACCCTATCAGGCCCCTCTTTTGCTTATGAAGTTGCCCAGGGCTTGCCCGTGGCGCTGACCATTGCCACCCCTAGTGACTCGCTGGCCAAGCACTGCGTTCAGGTTTTGCACGGGGTGCAAGCACGTATCTATCGTAGTCACGATGTCATTGGGGTCGAGGTTGGCGGCGCTTTGAAAAACGTCATGGCAATTGCCTGCGGCGTCAGTGACGGCCTGCAACTGGGCAACAATGCCCGCGCTGCGCTGATCACACGAGGCCTGGCCGAAATCCAAAGAGTAGGTTATGCCCTGGGTGGGCAGCCCGAAACCTTCATGGGCCTGACCGGGCTGGGTGATTTGGTGCTGACCGCAACCGGCGATCTGTCGCGCAACCGCCAGGTGGGGCTGGCCATTGCCAAAGGCGATTACCAGGATTTGCTGGCATCAGGCATTACCGCTGAAGGGGTACGCTGCGCCCTGGCAGTACGCCAGCTGGCACGCGAACATCAGATAGAAACCCCGGTCACCGATGCCGTTTGTGCGGTATTATTTGATGGTGTCGCCCCCAAAACTGCCGTCAAACAGTTACTGGCCCGGGCCGCACGCAGCGAACATTTCCTTCCTTAAACGCCTTCAAACCATCGAAGGCGTCACAACAAAAGACAACACAACAAGGATGGCTCATGAATAAAACACCGTTTTCCCTTCAACGCCAGCTTATGCTGGCTTGCGCCCTGGTACTGGGCACCCTGCTG
>Ga0079226_10000521_pt1 | contig 26999 bp, 34 predicted proteins | sample Poulit2014_FD_76345 | JGI IMG/M metagenome (GOLD analysis project Ga0079226, IMG submission 76345) | Agricultural soil microbial communities from Georgia to study Nitrogen management - Poultry litter 2014 | ecosystem: Environmental > Terrestrial > Soil > Agricultural land | place: USA: Georgia...
AGCCTACAATAAAACCAGCTAATAAATAGGCAAGGAAATTAAGAAAAGCTTGGGAAATCATTTTATCAATCAATATTGAACTAGCTATTCCACCTATCAGATAGGCCGGGAACGAAAAGATTGCCGCCAGATAAAATAGAGAGGAAAACTCTTCATAGGAAGCCGCTTCTGGTGAATAACCCAAAGCAGCGAAAACCAAACTAAAAATAAGGGTTGAAAGGATTGCTGCATATATTCTTTCTTTCATTTTATCTTCACCTTTCTACCTTCGAAAATAAACCATTTGATTAGTAGTAGCTAGTAGTTCCCCTTCCTCCGACCAGACTTCCCCTGTCTGATCGAAAAATCGATTGTAAAACTTATTTGCCCAGGCTTTTGCAAGGATATGTCTCTCACCATTTTCTCCAATGGTTTTCAGATCTGCATGAAAGTGAACTGTTAAAGAAACCGTTCCTATTAAGCCCATTTCATTTCTTTTCACAAAGATTCGCGGAAAAAAAGCATCACAAATCGAAGTTAAAGAAAAGACATCCAAAGGCCGGTCAGGCACATCCTTAATCCACTGAAGAGTCGTGCTATCCTCTACAATCTTTGGATTGTCTAGATCTGGAATCCCTTTAACAATTCTCATATCATATTGCCCGACCCATGCCGGTAATCCCTCTACTGGAATACTAGCTAGCTCTCCTGCCAAGGGCACTTCTGGCATCCTGGCTTCTGTCTCCGACCAAGTATCCTTTCGCCGGACTAAAACTGCAGTAGCAGTGATCGACACACTTCCCTTTTGCTTAAGTTCAACATACCAGTGCTGGGTCGTTCGAGTCGACCGTCTTAGACGAGGCTGAATACTAAATTTTCCATCCTTGATTGCCGCAGCAAAATTAACGGTTAATGATATAGGCTCTCCTTTTCTTTCGGGATGGTCTATAATGGCTTTTAATAAGCTAGCTGCTGTCACACCACCGAAGGGACCAATCATATTTTTATAGGCATCTGAAGTCTTACCAATATATTTCTCATTTTCCTTAGTCAAATATATAGCAGCATCAAAGGGATGAATATTTGTTTCTTTTGTCATGATCTCTTTCCCTCCCTTTTACATCTTTTATTTTAACCTATCATATCACATGGAAATTTTGACAACAAATCGATAATGAATGACTTTTTCCTTTTCGGTTAAGATAACTCCAGATAAAGGAGGTAGTTTTTCATGAGTAATATGTTGCCCATGCTTTATGAAACAGTCTTTGGCTTTACAGCCTTATTTATCCTAACAAAAATACTAGGTAAGACACAGATTTCCCAGCTTACGGCCTTTGACTTCATTGCTGCCCTTGTATTAGGTGAACTTGTTGGTAATGCTTTGTTCGATGAGAAGGCGGGTGTCCTCGAAATTGGCTACATCATTCTACTTTGGGGGACCCTTCTCTTTATCGTAGAAATGCTTACCCAAAAATATAGTAGGACGCGATATTTTTTAGAGGGGAAACCTTCTATGATCATTCATAAGGGAGAAATTATTTATGAAGAAATGAGGAAAAATAAAATAGATGTGGGTGAACTCCAGCATTTACTGCGGATGAAGGACATATTCACTATTCAGGAAGTGGAGTATGCCATTTTGGAATCCAATGGGGATTTATCCGTTATGAAAAAAGGGCTTTTTCAAACACCCAATAAGAAGGACTTGAATGTCTTGCCTGAAGAACCGGAAATTGCCATGACCTTGATTAGTGATGGTGTCATTTATTACGATAATTTAGCAGAAATTGATAAGGACGAGCAATGGCTCATAAAAGAAATAAAAAAACAGGATTATCAATCTGTTGATGAGGTTTTTTATTCCGAGTATTTATCCAACCGAGAATTATTTATCCTTCCCTACACTAAAATTAAGAAAAAGGATTATAAAAAGAAACTAAACCTATAATGATAAGCACTAATTCACAGATGAATGCCCACACAGATAGTCGTATTACACATAATCTATTAACGACTACAATTGGTCAATGCTAAACAGAAAGGGGTATTTATTTATGGGTTGTGGCAAAACAGATCATTCTACAAATTGCGTTTGTAAAGTGTTAAGAGAAATTTCTCAGGCACAAAGAAACATTGTTGAAACAGATTGTGATGTCAGTTGTAAAAAATCGATTAAAGATTTACTCGGTGAAACAGAAGTCGCGAACTCTTTGGATACTGTACCTGTAATTTTATATTGCAAGGGAAGTTGTAAACCGTTTAAAGGATTCGGAGCTCATCCAAAATCCATCGGTAATGTCGTTTCTAGTTTCTACTTCCGTGTTAAAAAGGTAAATAAAGATTGCTGTGCTACCTTGGAGTTACTGCTTGATCCTTCTGACCTTTCTTCTGGATCCGACCATAAGAAGAGAGCTCGTAATCCAAAGGATCCAATGGATCAAAGAACGAAACATTTAAGAAGAACCGGTATTTGCATCACTGTTGATCTACATTGCTTCTGTCATGTAACTTGTCTACCGGCAATATCTGCATTAAATTAATGAAGAAAAGCCACTTTTTATAAGTGGCTTTTTCTTTATAAGCTTATAGGTTGAATGTCTTTAATCTTATGGAGGGATAATGATATTTCTCCTCCCGAAGATGCATCGATAAAGTAAAGTTTTTCTTCCTCATAACTTATTTTCGTGGCTTTGTACAAGCCTTCGTCAGCTTCGATCTGATACTTGATATTGGGGACATGTTCGGTAGTCCTAACAGCATCCATGATTCGTTCGATAAGAACTTCGGATGGGGATTCATTTTTATTTTCCTTCTCGCTAGTATTTAAAGACTGGGATGTAAAATAATGTCCTTGCATATGAACCAGGATATCCTTAACTTCCTTTTGCTCAATGTATAACATGGGTTGATTTGCTTTCCTACTTTCTTGCATAATTGTACCTCCTTCATACATATTCTTATTCTATGAAAGGAATAAAAAAGAGGTTCTTCCCTTAGGATAGAGAAGGTAAATCATTTAATATTTTCCCTTTCAAAAGAGTTTACAGGATTTTCGTCAAAAAAACTTACAGAAAGGATGATTTTCATGTACACTATATAGAGACATTTTATTTTAATGAGAAAGGTAATAGCCTATGAAAAACAATGAAAGATTTCAAATCGATTATTCTTTAATATCAATCATTATAATTCTAGCAATCATCAGTATTGCTACTTTATATACAATTACACCCTTTTTACCAAGTAAATATGAAATATTTAATTTCCCCCTCCTTCAATTAAGGTGGTATATTATCGGAAGTGTAGTAGTTCTATTTATTATGCTCATTGATTATGACCGTTTCAGAAAATTTACATGGATCTTATATGGGGTTGGCCTAATTCCTTTATTTATGATTTTCTTTAAGAGTTATATGCCTAGTGGGTTAATTGCAGACTTCAATGACATTTCTAGAGCGATTAATCTCCCTCTAATTGGACAACTACAGCCTGCAGAGTTTTTTAAGATTATCTTAACACTAACCCTGGCCCACGTGATTTATGTGCACAATGAAAAATACCAAAATCGAAGCGTAAAGTCAGATTTAGGGCTTCTTTTTAAAATTGCCCTTGTTTCCTTAGTTCCGATGGGGTTAATAGCCGTGCAACCGGATTTAGGGAGTACCTTAGTGCTTGCCTTTATTGCAGGAAGTTTAGTCCTTGTTTCAGGAATCCAGTGGCGTGTCTTATTTTCCTTAGCTTTCGCCGGTGCACTAGGGATTGCAACTCTTGCCCTACTCTGGATTTTCTCTCCAGGTAAGCTCGGGGATTTCTTGGAGGAGTCTGTCTTTGTTCACGTGAAAAGTAGGTATTATGGTTGGATTTATCCGGAGCAATATTTCGATTCAGCCTATCAATTAATTTTATCTAAGCGTGCCATTGGGTCTGGACAACTCACTGGTAAAGGCATTAAGCAAATTGAGGTTACCGATGTTCCTGAGCAACATACGGATATGATCTTTACAGCTATTGCAGAGCAAACTGGATTTATTGGTGTGAGTATATTAATTGTAGTCTTCTTTTTACTCATCTATAGATTGATCAACATTGCACTGAAAAGTAACGATCAATACGGAGCTTTTCTTGTTACAGGATTTGTGGGAATGTTTACCTACCAAATCTTCCAAAACATTGGAATGTCGATTCAGTTACTTCCTATAACGGGGATTCCTTTACCCTTTATTAGTTATGGGGGTAGTTCAATTCTGACCTATATGATGGCGATAGGGATTGCCTTGAATGTCTATTCTCGGACGAAAACCTATATGTTTGATTAAAGCTGTCCATAAAAATTGGCCCACCTTTTTCTTAAAAGGTTTGGGCCTTTATTTTTCAAGTAAATTCTTTATATCTGAAGGGACTTCACTCTTTAGATGAATGGTCTCTTCTGTGATTGGATGTGGAAAAATGAGCTCCTGGCAATGCAAGGCTTGTCTACTGATTTTATCGTCCTGCCCTCCGTATAGGCTGTCTCCTACTATGGGGTGATTTAGTGATGCAAAATGGACACGGATTTGATGGGTTCTTCCTGTTTCGAGTTTGGCTTGGACGAGGCTTTTATCATTAGCCTTTGAAATGACTTCGTAATGGGTAATTGCCTGCCGTCCTCCCTCTCTAACTTCCCTCTCCATAAAAGAACCTTCCTTCCGACCAATGGGTGCATCAATTGTTCCCTTCTTGTCTGGCATTTCTCCATGGACAAGGGCGATATAGGATCTGTCTATTTTATTTTTTTCTTGAGATTTTGCCAGTAAAGAATGACTATAACGATGCTTTCCAATAAGCATTAATCCTGAAGTATCCTTATCCAGTCTAGTTACGACGTGGGCAGTATAGGAGAGATTTTTCTGATCATAATAGCCAAGCAGGCCATTTGCGATGGTTCCCTTGGGTGTATGAGGTGTTGGCACGGCGACAATTCCTGCCTGTTTGTTTAAGACAATTATATGATCGTCTTCATAAACAATATCCAACTCCATATCCTCCGCTTCCATATAAAAGCCCCGGTCTTCCTTCGGGAAATTTACCCTGAGCAGATCTCCTTCCTTCAGGCAATATCTTACATCTACTTGTACATCATTAATTGAAATTTTCCCACCATCAAATTTCAAAGCCTTTAAGATATTCCGTGAAATTCCTAATTCTTTATGCATATAATTTCTTAAGATCATTCCCTCAAATTGGGGGCTGATTTTCCATTCCATCATCTGAATAAGTCCTTATTTAGAACCATCGGAGACAAAGGAGTCTCTGACTCGGTTCCAAAAAGGAAAGGGTCTAAATCTTGCAAAGCGCACCTTCTCTTCAGCTACCTTACATTGGATGGAACGGACGTCACGATAGGTGTTAGTAAAATGATCGATTGCAATTAAAAAGCTATTGTCAACCATCGGTCTTAGGACACAGGTATGATGCTTGGGTAAGACGAGAGGCGATCCTATCGTTCTGAATACCCGGTTATTAATGGAGGCCATCTCCGTTAATTGAATGGCTTCTAAAGAGGGATGGATGATTGCTCCCCCAAGGGCTTTATTATAGGCGGTACTTCCAGAGGGGGTCGATATGCATAAGCCATCCCCTCGGAAGGTTTCAAAGTGTTCTCCGCGGATTTCAACATCAAAAACAACGGAGCCTTCTGCTGTTTTGATCATGGCTTCGTTTAGAGCAAGAATTCGATCTTCTTCTCCCCCACCTTCAGAACGAATAATCACTTCTAATAATGGATATTCGATCACTTGGAAGGGTGTCTTTGCAATTTCTATAATTAACTTTTCAAGTTCATCCGGCAACCAATCCGCATAAAAACCTAAATGTCCTGTATGTATCCCAATAAAGGCCGTCTCTTTTAAGCGATGGATATAGCAATGAAAGGCCTCTAAAAAAGTCCCATCTCCACCTACTGAAATGACTAAGTCCGGGTTTTCCTCATCATAGACAAGCTTAAAATCTATTAAATGTTGCTTAGTCATAGCTTTAATTTTATTTGACCGTTTGTCACCCTTAGTGACAATTGAAAATTTCAAGTTCATCATCTCCTAGCCTAGGGATTTTGTATAGTTCTGTCTCTTTTCCTTATCTTTCATTTTACCATATGCCTCATAAAATTTGCATAATTGTTCATTATTAGCGATAATCGATAGCAAACTTAAGCGAGGTTTACTTACATGAGACAAGAAATTGAAATTGAGTTTAAAAATTTACTGACCGAAAGTGAATACGAAAAGCTCCTAGAAGCTTACTCCTTCAGTCCAGAGATCAAACAAGTGAACTACTATTTCGAAACCGAGGACCTTTCTTTACGCAAGGCTAGGAGTGCCCTTAGAATTCGTGAAAAAAATAGCTCTTATACATTAACCTTAAAGCAACCAAAGAATGGCCATCTCTTAGAAAGCCATATAACTTTAGAGGAAGAAGAGGCTAAGGAGTGTATAAAAGGTAACTTTATTCAAAATCAAGATTTTACAAATCAGCTAGCATCCCTTGGTGTGAATCCACAGGATTTGTTGTATATGGGTAGCCTAACAACTTATCGAAGAAGTTACATTGATGGGGATCACATTTATGTTCTTGATTATAGTCTCTATAACGATAAGGAAGATTTTGAGTTTGAATTAGAAGTCCAAAATGCCAAACTAGGTAAGGAGCTCTTCCTGCATATCCTAGAGCAAGCTGACATAGCTTTAAGAAAGACTCCTAATAAAATTGAAAGATTTTATAATAGTTTATCGACCTTTTAAGCAAATCAAATTAAAGTTTTCACTATAGTCCCTATGGTCGAATTGTTTGCCCTAGCGCTCTTCCTCTTGCTACAATGGATGAAAATATTAAGGAGTTTGTTACATGGCTATACCTGGTACAATCTATGAGGCTATTGGGGGGCAAGATACGGTCAATCGACTCGTTGAAGCTCATTACAAATATATTGGCAAGCATCCAGATTTAATCCCAATATTTCCAGAGGATTTGTCTGAATCAGCTAGAAAGCAACGATTATTTTTAACACAGTTCTTCGGAGGTCCTCAGCTTTATTTAGAAGAAAGAGGGCATCCTATGTTACGAAGAAGACATTTACCCTTTGAGATCACTCCAGAAAGACGGGATGCATGGGTTGAGTGTTTTGAAAAGGCTTTAGATGATGCAGAGGTTGAAGAACCTTATCGGGCAGCTATTTTAGAAAGAATTTCAATGACTGCACAACATATGATGAATAAACCAAACTCATAGAAAGGAGAACGATATGAGTTGCAATTATATCTACATAAAGAACAAGACATATGGACAATCGTCTAGTTCAACACAAAGGCAATCAGAAATAACCGCAAGACCTGTCGAAGTTTATGCGTTTCTTGATCCCCTTAGTGAGCACTCATGGAGTTTAGAACCTTATTTTAAAAAGCTTTATCTCGAGTATGGAAACTATTTAATGATTCGTCCTGTCATTAGTCGACATTTAAGTGTACTAACTGAAAGGAATTTAAATAAACTAAAAAAGATTTGGGAAAGTAAAAGTAATGGAAGGCATTTTTTAATGAAAGAGGATTCTGCTTCGGATTCCTTAGTGCTCTTCCCCTGGGTTGCATTAGTCATTAAAGCTGCTGAACTTCAAGGTAAGAACAGCGGCCGTGTATTTTTGCGTAAAATTCAGGAAAGTTACTTTTTAAAGAAGAAAAATATTTTATCTGAATCTGTTTTAACCCGTTGTGCTAAAGCTGCAAATTTAGACATTAACGAATTTAAAAATGATTTATATTCAACCTATGCTAAAAATGCTTACCAATGTGACTTAAAAGTAATGAAGGAAATGGGAATCGACTCTACCCCGACCCTGGTCCTCTTTAACCATGAGGCGAATGAGCAAGGTGTGAAAATACCAGGAGTACATCATTACGACACTTATGTACAAGTATTAAAAGGGATGATTGGTCATGATCTTGTCCAACGCCCTAAGGGAGATCTCCACCATTTCATGAAATTGTATAAAATAACGACGAGTGAAGAAGTAGCTATTGTTTATGACTGGCCAATTACAAAGGCTGTTCAAGAACTTAAAAAGTTACAAATTCAACAAATCGTTGAGAAAGTAACTAAGGAGGATCAATGTTACTGGGAATACATGGAATAGAGAAACCACCGCTTAGTGGTTTCTCTTTTTTATGTCTAAATATTCATGACCTCACATAAATTAATAGTAAGTAGAAGCTCGTAATAAGGAGTGATGATTCCTATGTTTCCCTATATTCTTCTTTTGATTACGGCAGTCTTGGTCCTTTTAAATTTTCTCGCCTTTATGAAGGTCCTCCCCTTACTTCTAACATTACCCTTACTTTTTATTAGCCTATATCTCACCTTATTTTCTTTTATGCGACAAAGAATGTATCGACCCATGCGATAAAAAAAGGAACCTCGACAAACCACTATGTATAAATAAAATCTAACAAGCAAAGCGAAAGAAATATCCTGTCACTCCTTGGGCAATGGTGAGATTTATCTCACCGCACGGGTCCGAAAACTAATATTCGGAAGGCAAGCTAACCTCGGGCTTTGCGCCCAACTCTTGCACACTTCTTGCCCTAGCGAACAGGGAAAGTAAACACTATAAAGGGCAATCATTTTTTGATTGCCCTTTATAAATGTTGCCCTTGTACCCGGAGGGCGAAAGGGCAGGATATTTCTGTAGCGCTTTAGTCGCTCTATTCGTATTTTATTAAGAAGATAAAGTTTTGTTCCAGCCTCTACCTTTCTTATTGCTTACGAAGTAGTCTTTCTAATTCATTAAGTTTTTCTTCAAATACATCTAAGGCATCTAATACGGGTTGCTGAGAAGTCATGTCGACTCCTGCCTTTTTAAGAACTTCAATTGGATAATCACTGCTACCCGCCTTTAAAAAGCCTAAGAACCGATCTACTGCCGGTTGTCCCTCTGTTAGGATTTGATTAGCTAATGAGGTTGCAGCAGCATAACCCGTCGCATATTGATAAACATAGTAATTGTAGTAGAAATGCGGGATTCGTGCCCACTCTAGACCAATTTCTTCGTCTGAAACAACATTTTCACCAAAGTATTTCTTATTTAAATTATAATAAATCTCTGTTAGTGAATCCGCTGTTAGTGGTTCACCCTTTTGATCTCGAACATGAATCTCATGCTCAAATTCAGCAAACATGGTTTGTCTAAAGACCGTTCCTCTAAATCCTTCGAGGAAGTTGTTTAAAATATATAACTTTGCCTTTTCATCCTCTAGATGATTGAGCATATATTCATTAAGTAATGCTTCGTTAGCTGTTGAAGCCACTTCTGCTACGAAAATGGAATAGTTTCCATAACGATAGGGCTGTTCTTTTCTCGTATAATAACTGTGAACAGAGTGTCCAAGTTCATGAGCTAAGGTAAACATATCACTCACACTATCTTGCCAGTTCAGTAAAATGTATGGATTTGTTCCGTAAGTCCCGGAAGAATAAGCTCCGCTTCGCTTTCCTTTATTTTCCATGACATCAATCCAGCGATTGTCATAAGCTTCCTTTACAATATTGACGTATTCTTCACCTAAAGGCTTTAAGCCGTCCAGCACATATTGCTTTGCCTCTTCATAATTTACTTTCATCTCTGAATCCGGTAGTAAAGGTGTGTACATATCATACATATGAACTTCATCTAAGTCTAAAACTTCCTTACGTAACTCCGCATAACGATGAAGTAATGGTAATTTCTTATTAATAGCATCTACCAAATTATCATAGACTGATTCTGGAATATTATTAGCATCTAAGGCAGCATGTCTAGCTGAAGAATAATTACGTACTTTGGCATTAAAGTTGTCCGTCTTAACATTTCCTTTTAAAGTTGTAGCAAATGTATTCTTATAACTACCATAGGTATCAAACATCGCCTTAAAAGCATTCTTCCTTACTTCACGATCTGATGACTCTAAGAAGCTAATATAACGACCATGAGTTAGGTCTACCTCTTTACCTTCTTCATTTTTAACGGATGGGAAGGTTAAATCTGCGTTATTCAACATTCCGAAAGTCTCAGAAGCTGTTGATAAAGCTTCAGAAGCATGGGCTAACAATTCCTCTTCCTTTTCTGATAAAACATGTGGACGTTTACGATTAATTTCATTTAATGTATGTTCATAAAGCTTTAATTCATCATTTTCATTAATGAATTCATTGATTGTACTTTCTTCCATATTTAGGATTTCTGGAGTAATAAAACTCATTTGGCTCGTTGCCTGTGTTAAAACGGTTTGAGCCTTACCGATCATTGCTTGATAAAAGGAATTTGTTGTATCTTGATCATACCTCATTCGGGCATAAACAAATAATTTACCAAGTCGACCTGAAAGTTCGTCCTGTAATTGTAAAAGGGCATGTAAGCCTTTACTTGACTCTGCTAATTTCCCCCGATATTCTCCAATCTGTGGAATGTCCTTTTGGAGCTGCTCATATTCTCCCTCCCAGTCCTCGTCTGTAGCAAAAATATCCTCCAGCCTCCAAGTTAATTCCTCTGGTACTTCTTCTCTACTTAATAATTCCTTTGTTCCTTCTGACAATGAAAAATCCCCTTTCCTTCATAAAAGTATAATTTGATCTACTACATCAAGTTATGAATTAAAAGCTTATCATTCATTATAGCATCTTCAATATTTTTGTTAAATTCAATTGATTTTAATTTAACAAAATAATTTTCAGAAACTCCTTTTATAACTTGAAGTTTCTCGAGTAGACCTAAATATTCCCTAATCGGATGGATATTTAAAGAATATAAAGGATAATAATCCTTGGGCAGTAAATGGTTTTTCAATCTGTGAAAACATTCTCCCACTGCAAATTTCTCTCCAGCTTCTAAAGGTTCAATAATATCCAGCACTAAACGACTTTGCCAATCCCATGGTGGACTAGTCATTTGAATTTGGTTTTTCACCGGTAAATAGACAGCTGAAGGTAAGGTCTCCCAATGCATTCGCCTTACATATAACCATTGTAGCCATTTACCTTGCATTCCATAAGCCCTTCCTCGTGCCTTTGTTCGAAAGTTTATTTTTTCTCTCAAGAAACTGTTATAAAGTCTAGATTTGTTTATTACTTTATATTGAAAAAAATGCTTAAATGAAGCTTTATGAAGGGGAATAAATTGAAAGGATCCGATAGCTCGATAATTAGAAGTGAAGTGCAAATCTTGAACGAAGATAAACCCTTTGGTATGGGGACAAAAGAAATACAAGGAAGATCTACATGTAGAAGAGAATTTATGGAGGAATTGCTTTAATTGATTTGTTAATTTAATGGAATTATTGGATTGTTTGTCATATTGATTTTCTCCTAAAATCCATAAAGGTGTTATAGAGCTTTTCTGAAAACCCATGGTCCGATGGAGGAATTCCCTTCGACTTAAGCTGGCGCGCTGATATTCAATGGCTAAGAATTTATCTTGAATGGAAAGAAATAGATCAGGGATTTGTTCAATATCAGGGAGGTATTTCTCTAACTTTGTAGGAAGAGCTTGATTTCGCAACCAATCGTAGAGAAGATGTTTGCCAAGTTCGTGTTCTGGACCTTCTCCAAAGGTTCTTGGACATCGCCCTGTATTTTTGTGGGCAAAATGAGGGATTATTTTGTGACCTGCTTTAATCAATACTTCGGAATGACAGGAGGGACAGTAGAATTCGTGTTCTTTTCTAAATCGCTCAATATCCTTTCTAGGAAAATGAGCTAAGGTAACGAGTTTTCCATTTTTCAACATAGCTTGTAACATTTTTTAATAAAATCACCCCTTCATTTTCTTATATTAACAAAAAAAGAACATCCAGGTCAATCCCGGATGTTCTTTTATATGTGGAAGTAGGACTCCACTTCTTGTAATGAATTATCTTCAAAGATCTTAACCCCATACTCTTCTAAGAGGTGAATAGTTGTTGTTGTGTCTTCTTCTGAGAATTCTAGTATTTGGCTAATTACATTTTCTTGATCTTCTTCATCTAAATCTATCATATTCAATTTAACCATTAAATAATATTTATCTTCATAGGAATATAAAGTATCCTCTGTATAATCCTCATCAAGAGTAACATAATGACTTAGTTGAATAACATCCTCGAAATTCTTAAAGCGGGAGATAATCGAAAAGTACCAATCATCTTCTTCGATGGATACTTCCTCTTTTTCCTCGTTAGGGCCAAAATGGGTTTCTAATAAATCACCTATGCTGTCTGGAAAGGAAACGACATCTTCATCTTTGGAAAATAACTGGGCTCGACGCTTCTTACTTGCTTTTCCTTCGGTAACAACAATTTCTAAACCCTTTTCTAAAGCCTGGACTTGAATCCACAAAGGTCCCTCAACGACGAAATCTTCTTTCTCTTTGATTTCCTCCATCATTTCCCAAAAAAGCTGTTCACTTTTTGCTCGGTCAAACCAAATTTCTTCTCGGTCGAATCCACGATCTTCAATATCAAGATAGGAGATATACAACTTGATTGTATTTTCATTAATTCTTTCTATTTCCAATGTAAACCTCTCCTTCCCTTATATAATAGAACCATACTATTACTATATGTTTATTTTCATTGCTTTGAAAAGTTAAACGCCTATACTTCTTAATTATTGATGTTTTATTATAGCTTACTTTATTATAAATGTCAGTAATTATCAACTTAAAGTTCTTATAAAAGCAAGAAAAGCACAAACCAAAGGGTCTGTGCTTCTATTTATACATTAGTTTACCATTCTCTGCGCTTCTCGTAATTGGAAAGTCCTAACTGTTCTTGGTAAGAAGCGACGAATTTCATCTTCGTTATAGCCAACTTGTAAGCGCTTCTCATCTAACATGATTGGCCTTCGTAAAAGACCTGGCTTCTTCTGAATTAATTCGAAGAGATCCTTTAATGGAAGAGAATCAATATCTACATCTAATTCTTGATACACTTTAGATCTGGTGGATATGATTTCATCTGTTCCATCTTCAGTCATTCGTAAGATTTCTTTTATTTCTTCCAAGGATAAAGGTTCAGAAAAGATATTTCTCTCCGTGTATTCAATATCATTCTCCTCTAACCAAGCCTTTGCTTTTCTGCACGATGTGCAACTAGGTGAAGTGTACAATGTTACCATCTCAGTCAACTCCTATATATGTGTATGATCATTTTATGAATGGTTAATTATAATTATTATTACCTAACCTTCTCTATAGAGTATACTACATTTGTCAAGTTTAAGATAGGGGGTATTTGTAACTTTTTTCACTTTGTACGATTGTTCATAAAATGTTCACATATTCTTATTTGTTACCTATAATATACCCCTTAGAGATTGATTTAAACGTATATTCTAGAAAAGGTTTTAAAGTTATTCTTTAAGGTTATTTTATGAGATAATCGACATTTTCTGTATAGGTATTACCCGCATTCCAGAGTAAGAATTCCTCTATCCCATTCTCATATAGAGCTTTAATTTGCCCTTCCACTTCTGCTTTACCATATTTCGTTACAGGACCACTTCCTGGTGCCGTATATAACCAAGGAGCATCGAAATCCTGCAACCATGGTCTTGATATTGGACGGTTTTCTAATTGGTCTAATACCTCATTTTCCACCTTTGCATACTCATCGACTAAACGATAGGGTTCCTTATCAGGGAAAGGTATATCAAAATAATTGGCTGTCCAATGACTTGGGTAAATCATTGAGGAAATAATATCAACATTCTCAGAGATTTTTGAGAAGTTCTGGCCAATTCCTGGTGTTTCAGGAATAGTTGCAGCATATCCAAATATATCAACTGAAACATCAACATCATAATATGCAAGTTCTTCTCTAGCATAGGCTACAAAATCTGTTACAGCCTCTACTCTTTTTTGAATGTTATCTAAATCTGAATCTGCATAGTCGCCTTGACTATATTCTAGTCTTTCATCCATTGTTTCAAAGCCCTCTGCAAAACGTACGTAATCAAACTGAATTTCTTTAAACCCTAACTCCGCCGCTATTTTAGCGATTTCTACGTTATGATCCCATACTTCCTGTAAGAAGGGGTTGACGAAGGCCTCGCCTCGACCGTTCTTCCAGACCTCACCATTATCTAAGAAAGAAAGTTCTGGTTTCTTTTCTGCTAAGACCGTATCTTTAAAGACAACGATTCTAGCAATTGGATAAATCTCTTTCTCTTCTAAGGTTTTCATCATTTCCTCTGGATCAGAAATATAATTCTTACCTATGTCAGCAAACTTTGAATCATCTTCCATAGGGAAGGTAATATCTCCAAGGTCATCCTTAACATCGATAACCATAGAGTTTAAATCTGTTGTTTCAATAAGGTCAATTAAAGTTTCAAAACGTGAACCACCTGCTGAGTGGCCTGTTAAGTAAATACCCCGAACAGCATCAGGATATTCAAAGTGAAGACCTGAATTAAATGTAAATCGACTATGTTTGATCGATGTATCTATTAATTCAATTTTTGTCTCTCTTAATTGATGATCCTTTGCAGGAAACTCCTCTTCAGCAAAGCTTACTGTCGGAATCGCAAGGATAAAAACGATCAGTGATGTGTAAAATGAAACTCTGAAAAATTTAGTCATCTAATATAGCTCCTATTAATATATGTAGTAAACTCTAGTATAAACGAAAATGCTGTAAAAATGAATGGGAAAACTAGATTTTTTATAAAGTTTTTTTACCATTTTGTAGAAAGATAGATTCTACATAAAATAATTGTCGTTTTTAGGCCTTAAGCCTTAAGTTCTCTAATTAAACTAATTTATATAAATAATCATATACAGAAGGGTAATTCCTTTGAGATCCTGACTAAAGACACTAAATAATTGCATTTTATGGATTAGATATATATAATATAAAAAATTGAAGACTTAAGCGTGGAAGAAAATAAAGTACAATTTGTCCGCTAGATGAAAGAGACCTTGTGCCTGGTGAAAGCAAGGACTAAGATAAATTGGAATTGGATTTCGGAGCTTATTTTTACAAAGTGACCTTCATCATAATTGATAAAGGTAATAAGGGTGGCAACGCGGCTCATTCGTCCCTTTTCTGGGAGACGGATGGGCTTTTTTGTATAGAAATTTTTAAGGAGTGGTTATATGAAGACAATTTTATCAGGGATTCAGCCAAGTGGAACATTAACGCTTGGAAATTATCTAGGAGCAATTAGACAGTTTATTGAATTACAGGAAGATAATCACAGTTATTATATGATTGTTGATCAGCATGCCATTACAGTTCCTCAGGATCCTAAAGAATTACGAGAGAATACAAGGAGTTTAGCTGCTTTATACTTAGCTTCAGGAGTTGATCCAGAGAAAGCTACACTATTCATTCAATCTGAAGTAGCTGCTCACACCCAATTATCCTGGATGCTCCAAAGCATTACCTATATGGGTGAACTTGAAAGAATGACCCAATTTAAAGATAAGGCTGGCAAGCAGGAATCCGTATCATCTGCCCTTTTCACATATCCTGCATTAATGGCAGCCGACATTTTATTGTACAATGTCGATTTAGTTCCTGTTGGTGATGATCAGACCCAACATTTAGAATTAACAAGGGACTTAGCTGAACGATTTAATAACCGTTTCGGTGAGACCTTTATCGTTCCTGAAATCCGAGTTTCAAAAACAGGTGCACGTATTATGTCCCTTCAAGAACCAAAGAAAAAAATGAGTAAGTCTGATGAAAACCAGCAAGCTTTTATTTCAATGCTTGATGAACCTATGTTGATTCAAAAGAAAATAAACCGTGCGGTAACGGATTCTGACGGTGTCGTTAAATATGATAAGGAAAATAAACCAGGAGTTTCAAACCTACTTGATATTTATGCAAGTTGTACGGGAGAATCTATTGAAGCTTTAGAGGAAAAGTATGAAGGTAAGAGTTATGGTGATTTCAAGAAAGGTGTTTCCACAGCTGTTATTGACCTACTTGAGCCTATTCAAAAGCGCTATAATGAATTAATTGACTCTGATGAATTAGATGATATTTTAGATGATGGTGCAGATAAAGCCTCTGAAGTTGCAGAGAAAGTATTAACAAAAGCAAAGGATGCAATGGGTTTAGGCAGATAAAAAAATCAGTGGGACGGATATCCTGTCTCACTGATTTTTTTAGCTTAATTCCGGCTCATTAATTTGTTTGGTCAATTCATGTTCCCACAGTTTTTCTAAGAAAGGATTGCCCTTCATGAGCTTTTCGGCAAAGCTTTCATGTTCAGGACTCCATCCCCTCTTTATATCCTCATACAAGGTGTTCCAAGCTTCATCCCGATTAAAGTTATCTATATGTGAGGATAGTTCTGGTTTCCATTCGATCAGCCAGTAACGTAGTTCCTTTAAATTGTTGGACATTCGTAAATGATCAAGCGCCATCATCAATAACTGTTTAAATTGCTTTTCTTTTCTCGTTAATCCAAGAACTAAATGAGGATTGAGGGATAATAAGTGATATTCCCTTGGCCTCAAGTCCGGATTAAATTGAAAATCCCTTGGTTTTACATTCTTAATCATGTCCAGGATTACCTTATCTTGCCTTGGCATCAGACGGCTCTTCCGAATAGGGATTGAATAATCAACTGTATCAATAGCCATTGTATTTTTCCCATCCGTTAATATACAAGCGTAATCAACGGTTATTTTTTTATGTCCTTGCCTTATGTATGTTTTTTGGAAAATTTCTCTTAACAATTGTTCAGGTAGGTCCTCTAATGAATTCTCTATAAAATCGAACAAATCACTCCTTATGTACATGACAGGGATGCATTCAATAAGCTCAATCTTATCATCTGTCCGCCATTCATGATAATGACTTACATTATAGCCATTTTCCTCACCCTCAAACCAATTTACCCATACATCGTGTAAATATAACAAGGTCTTTGATCTCCCCTTTCTTTATCTTTCTAAAATACATTATAGCCAGGATTAAAATTATTATTCCTTCCTTCATAAATTATTAGGATAAAGATAAATAACTAAAGCAATCATTAAGATTCCTAAAGGGAGGAAATAACATTCCACTCGCGTCGAAACAAAGATAAAATACTCAATCCAGGATATTCCTGCCGGTAAAAAGTTCATATAGGCTATGATTGTTACTCCACCTGTAACAGCTAGTCCAAATCCAATTAAAAACACACATAAATAGACCATCTTTTTTTACACCGCCAATTGCATCTATTTATATATGTTTATGTAGGGTGTGAAAAATAATACATTGAATATATAAAAGGCTTAATTCTATTGAACTAAGCCTTTTGTGTAAAATTCTAAGATGAATACTTCTTAAATATTAAAGAAACATTATGACCCCCAAAACCGAAGGAGTTACTCATAACGACATTTACCTCTTGCTCCCTGGCTTCATTTGGTACGTAATCTAAATCACATTCCTCATCAGGCGTTTCATAATTGGTTGTTGGTGGAATAATGCTATCTACAATCGATTTAGCAGAAATCACTGCTTCAATCCCACCTGCCGCTCCGAGTAAATGACCTGTCATTGACTTGGTTGAAGAAACGGCTAATTCCTTGGCATGATCCTTGAATATACTTTTGATTGCTTGTGTTTCATATCTATCGTTCATATCTGTACTTGTTCCGTGAGCATTAATATAATCAACATCAGTTTCCTTCAGCTGAGCGTCATCAATAGCCATCTTCATGGCCCTTGCCGCACCTTCACCATTCTCAGCTGGTGCTGATATATGATAAGCATCTCCTGTGGAACCATATCCAACAATTTCACAATAAATGTGGGCACCACGCTTTTCAGCAGATTCTAAGGTCTCTAATAAAACAATACCTGCCCCTTCACCCATGACAAAACCGTCTCTATTTTTATCAAAGGGTCTACTTGCTGTTTCAGGATCATTATTTTGGGACAAGGCTCTCATGGATGAAAATCCTGCAAAGGACATGTTAGTTAAGGGAGCTTCTGCCCCTCCCGCAATCATATAATCAACATCTCCACGTTGGACGGCTTTAAAAGCATCTCCTATGGAGTTAGCTCCGGAAGCACAGGCCGTTGTCGTACATGAGTTAATTCCCTTTGCCCCAACTTGAATGGATACTTGTCCTGCGGCCATATCAGGGATCATCATTGGCACGAAGAAAGGACTTACCCTTCGGTATCCCTTATCGATAAATCGTCTAAATTGTTCTTCGTATGTAGCCATTCCGCCAATTCCTGAACCGATCCATACACCGACTCGGTTGGCGATATCATCTGTAATTATAAGTTCTCCATCATTCAGGGCCATTTTAGAGGCTACTACCGCATATTGGGTAAATAAGTCCATTCGCCTTCTGTCTTTTTTCTCTATATAGTCTGATGGGTCAAAGTTTTTTACTTCTGCTGCAATCTTTGTTGGATAATCGTCTTTATTTACTTTCGTTACGAAATCAATTCCAGAATTCCCAGAAACAATGTTCTTCCACATGGATGGAACATCATTTCCTACAGGGGTTACAGCGCCTAGGCCTGTACTACTACCCTTCTCTTTTTCATTTCGTAATCCTCCTTGTACAATAATATTCTTTTTTATTTCCCCCAGCGGAGAGCTAATGAACCCCAGGTGAGCCCGCCACCAAAGCCTACTAATACAACTACATAGTCTTCCTTTATCATACCACTTTTAACGGATTCGGATAAAGCAATTGGAATTGAAGCCGCTGAATTATTCCCATAATTTTGGATGGTTTTGGCCATCTTTTCTTCGGGAACACCGAGTCTTCTACGTGCTGCTTCCATAATTCTGATGTTTGCTTGATGAGGAATTAAATAGTCAACATCCTCTTTTGTTAGGCCTGCTTTTTCAATTACATTCACTGAGGATTCTGGCATCTGCTTAACAGCAAACTTAAACACTTCTCTACCAGCCATGGTTAGGTGGCCTTTTTCATTTTGATAAAGCAGGTCTCCACCTGTTCCGTCTGCCCCTAATTCAAAGGATAAAATACCTTTTCCTTCACTCACTTCACCAATAACTGCTGCGCCAGCACCATCGGACATGAGCACACATGTATTACGATCTGTCCAGTCAAGGATTTTAGATAATTTGTCTACCCCGACAACAAGGACCTTTTTGTAAGTTCCTGTTTTTATAAACTGTTCGCCCGTTACTAGACCATAGACAAAGCCTGTACATGCAGCACTTACATCCATTGCTGCCGCACGACTAGCTCCTAATCTTGCTTGAATTTGGGCTGATACTCCTGGAAAAGGCGTATCAGGAGTTACTGTAGCCACCAATATTAAATCAAGTTCCTCAGGGTCAAGCTCTGCTTCTTCTAGGGCTTGCTTTGCCGCAAAATATGCCATATCTGAAGCTTCTATATCATCTCCTGCAATTCTTCTTTCTTTTATACCTGTACGAGTTTGAATCCACTCGTCGGTTGTATCTACTATTTTTTCTAAGTCAGCATTTGTTAACACTTTTTCAGGTAAGTAATGACCCGTACCTAGTATACCAACATTCATATTATTAGCTCCTTTATTAAAGTAGATTTTAACACCTATCTTTATGACCTGATACTAATTTTAAGGTATTATTTTGTGCTTTGCAACTTTTTTTTACTCATTTTAAGCTCTTCCTAACGAAATACTTTTTTTTTCGTGTAAAATTTGATAATATTATTAGAGGATTAATGTAAACAATGATACGTTTCGTACTTAAAAAGAGAAGGTGAAATAAATGCGCTATATTATGACTTTAATCTGGTCAGTATTAATCAGTCTTGTCGTTACATATGTAGTAACAAGTATGGCAGGAGCAGCCTTTAACTTTACATTTGTATTGATTTTAGGTGCTGTCATTTTTCTAGCTATATTCGTGCTAGGAGACCTCTTGTTAAAGGAAAGAGAAGAATACTAATGCTTTACAACCCCTAAGATCATCTTAGGGGTTGTTTTTTTAATACCAGGGCAATAAACTAATGGCTGCTATAGCCGCTAAAGGTAAAACTAACCTTCTGAAGCCTTGACCTGGACCTCCGTAGCCAAATCCTGGCCCATAGCCTCCATGTCCTCCATAACCGCCGTAGCCAAATCCGGGTTGTCCGTAACCATATCCATAGGCACCATATTGTCTTTCATGACCTTCTGCATATCCACCTGGAATAGCAAAGTAAACATTTTCCTCGTCTAAACCCGTTATGATTCCATTAATTTGAGTGCCATCTGTCATCTCCGCTAAAACATAAGCATGCATATGTTCCTTACATATATCGTATATATTAATATCATTTTCCATTCGCCCAACCTCCCTACGCTTTAAGATATTCATCTCAGCTAAAGAAAGTGACAGAGGCGGAAAAAGGAGTTATTTATGGAACATATTCAGCATTTTATTAACTTAATTCACTATCTGTTTCTTGGCCTATTTCAAGGATTCACAGAACCCATCCCTATTTCATCAAGTGGACATCTCGTTTTATTAAGGGAATTATTCCAAATAGAAATTCCTGGCCTATCCTTTGAAATTCTTGTTCATTTTGGATCCTTACTTGCCATTGTATTTGTATTTAGAGAAGAGATTTTCACCTTAATCAAAAGTTGTTATCGCTTTTTAATCAAAAGAGATCAAGAAGCAAAGCTGGATTTTCACTTTGTTATTTTACTGGTCATTGCTACACTTCCCGCTGGTATTTTAGGCTTATTATTTGAAGAAAAGATCAATCAGCTCCTTCAATACACATTCTTAGTTGGCTGTTCCTTACTTGTAACGGGAATATTCTTATGGATTATTCGAAAAAAAGTTGGGAAAAAAGGAGATAATGATTTATCAATCAGACACGCCTTCATTATTGGACTTGCCCAAGCCCTTGCCCTCTTCCCCGGAATTAGCCGATCCGGTGCCACCATTGTCGCCGCTATGTTATTAGGTTTGAAAAAGGAGCTTGCTTTAAGGTTTTCCTTCTTGTTATATATCCCTGTAAGTCTTGGAGCTTCAATGATATCTGCTAAGAATCTTGTCAGTGATTTTCAAATCAGCTTAGCTTGGATCCCTTCTATTATAGCTTTACTAGCCGCTATTATCGCAACTTATTTTTCCCTGCAATGGTTTATTCGTATTATGATAAAGGGCCAGTTAAAATATTTTTCATACTATTGTTTTATCGTTGGTAGTATGGCTATTCTTTATTTCATATAAAAAGCCCAAAGATCAGAATGGAACTCTGATCTTTGGGTTTAGGAAGGATTCATATAATATATCCTTTGTTTATCCTCCACTTACCGGTGGGATAAAGGCGACGACATCTCCGTCCTTAAGTATTGTGTCATCCTCAGCATACTCTTCATTAACGGCAACCATAGCCTGGTTTATGGTAAGTAAATTATACTCACTTAAATGTTCTTCTTTTAATTCTTGTACGGTAATTTCTGAGACTTCTACCTGTGCTTTCTCCGTACCTGCTTGTTCTCTTAATTCAGCAAAAAAGAGGACTTCAATCATTTGTTCATTTCCTCCTTCGTTGGGATTGATTCTTCATAGGATTGATTCTCTCTTTGATCACCAATCCACTTTGTTCCATCTTCCCAATGTTCCTTCTTCCAAATTGGAACAATGTCCTTAATTCGATCAATAGCATATTCACTTGCAGCGAAGGCATCTTTTCTATGGGGTGTAGAAACGGCAATAGCAACAGCTACCTCAGATATATCAAGTCTTCCTGTACGGTGAGCAATAGCTGTTTTTGTGTTCCCCCATTTTTCTTCGATTTCCTCCCCAATTTGGGCGAGTTTTTTCTCTGCCATCGATGGATAGGCTTGATACTCGAGGAATAAGGTCCTTTTACCATGGGTAAATTCCCTCGTTATACCAGTAAAAGTCGAAATTGCACCCGCTTCAGGTCGGACAACCTTACCCATTACTTCTTCTACATCGATTGGCTCATCCGTAATCCAAAAAAGTTTTTCACTCATTGTTTATCTCCCTTTATAAGTAAATCAATCCTGTAAAAAAGACTAAGACAACTTTAAAAAGGTGCCTTAGCCTTTATTTTTAATAGTCAGGAATACCAAGTGCAATCTTCGCATATCTTGACATTCTATCTTTATTCCACGGTGGATCCCAAATAATGTCCACTTGAATATCTTTTACTTCAGGAATATCTGAAAGTGCTCGACGTACATCTGCCTCAATATGCCCGGCTAAAGGACATCCCATTGAAGTTAAGGTCATCGTTACAGTTGCAAGACCATCATCGTCTAAATCAACGTCATAGATTAAACCAATGTTTACGATATCAATGCCGAGCTCAGGGTCAATAACATTTTCTAAGGCACCCATCATATTTTCTTTAAGAGCTTCTTTCATCGTTCATCCTCCTCTTTATACTTACTATCTATATTTAACCATATTTAGCTTCATTTTTAAACGATTTAATCTTTGTTCACTAAATGTTTGGAAAACCAATTTACAGTATTCAAAATTGCTGGCCGACTCACTTTATGATCTCGGTCTTTCTCCCTAGAAAAACGAATAAGGTCTTTGTTTCGGTAATGCTTTTTTGCTTCCTCATAAAAGCTGTGGGATTGATCAAAAGGCACTACACGATCCGCATCCCCATGCCAAAGGAAGAGTGGCCTTTCTCTTAGGGAAGAAATATCTTTTGATAAATCAATTGCCTCTAACTTTGTCAAAGTAGGCTCAGTTTCTTCTTGTGGAACTTTCTTTCCATGTCCCTTTTCGAAGGCCTCTATAAGATCCTTTGCAAAATCAAGAGGTTTGGGAGAACCCATTAAGATTGCTCCAGCATCAATCCAATCATATTTCCGCAAAGCAGCTCCCGTTGTAATTCCACCCATACTTGTTCCGGCGATACCTAATTGTCCCTTGGCCAGTAAATTATTTTCATCTAAATAACTTTTGATTTCTGTTAACTCATCGAGATTTTTTAAAACAATATCCCAAAAGGAAAGTTGGAATTTTTCATTTGTTATATCTTCTTCTCGAGCTCCATGTAAATAGGAATCCGGTAAAATAACCCGAAATCCTTCCTGGGCTAATAAATAGGCTAAAGGTAAGTTATGCTCTTTGGCACTTGTAAATCCATGGAAATAAACAACAGTTGGCAAAGCATCCTTAGTCTTCCCTTCATCTACAACGACTAAAGAAGGTATATTTTTTATCCGATCCTCAATTACGGCAATCATTATGATGTTCCTCTCTCTATATATTTTTGTCCCTTCCTTCCATTATATTTGTTTCAATTTTAATTGTAAATTGGGAAGAATACTTTACATCAACCGAAAACCTCTATAAACTGTTCTTAATGAGGTGATTTTGATGAAAAAGAAACATTTAATAGCAATTGATTTAGACGGAACACTACTTAATGACGACCATCAAATTAGCAAAGAAAATAAAAGAGCCATTCAGCAAGCGATTGCTGATGGACACATTGTGGTAATTGCTACAGGACGTCCCTCCCGAGCAAGTATTCAATACTACCGAGAACTTCAGCTACAAACTCCAATGGTTAATTTTAATGGTGCCCTAGTCCACCACCCAACAAATAAAAGCTGGCAAGCCACTCACGAACCGATGTTAAAAACAACGGCTCTAAATATTGTCGAAGCCTGTTATGAACTAGAAGTTCCAAATATTATGGCTGAAGTGCAAGATAAGGTATTCTTAGACAAATATGATGAGAAAATTATCAATTTCTTCCAAGCCCTTGAATCTGAGGATCATCAACCATCCTTGACCATTGGCCGTTTAAAAAAGGAGCTAGCAGAGGATCCGACATCCTTGCTTATTTCTCCAGATGAAAAGCAAATTGAGATTTTACAAAATGAATTAACAAATTCCCACGCTGAATTCATTGAACATCGAAATTGGGCAGCTCCTTGGAATATTATCGAAGTTGTTAGGAAGGGCATCCACAAAGCTGTTGGCCTTCAAAAAATAGCTGATTACTTCGGCATTCCTCGTGACCGAATTATTGCTTTTGGCGATGAAGACAATGATTTAGAAATGATTGACTATGCTGGGGTTGGCGTCGCTATGGATAACGCTATTGATGATTTAAAGGGGATCGCAAAACATATTACCGATTCCAATGAAGATAGTGGTGTAGGGAACTTTTTAGCCAAATATTTAAATTTACAATCCATCCATAAATAACCTTCAATAATATAGATTTTCGAAGCAATACTAAGGGTGAACGTAACGTTACAGTTCACCCTTTTTCACATGTAATTATTCGCCTTTTCCCTAAGGAGGTCGCTTAAATGACTCAAAAGGAAAAGTACTCCAAGGCTAACAACAAAAAACAGGAAGAGGAAGACAAAAATACCTTCACAGATCGCAGGAGAAAAGAGAAAGAAGTAAAAAAAGAGACGACGGGAGGTTTTTAACTCTTGGAAAAAAACTTATTTCAACAAGCCAAGGATGCCATGAATAACTTTTTCGAGAATCGGAATGAAGGTCTGCCTAGCGATGAGGATCGTGAAGTCGTTCAAAAGGCCATACAAGCAGCCTATGAAGTAGCTTCCCCTGAGGAGGGTAAACAACTCGAACAATTAAAACACCAATTGAATCAACTGAAGTAAAAGGAATTAAAATAATTTTATAGTCATTTATAAGAATGGAACTGAAATTATAAAAATTTCTTTTAAAGGCTACAAACACCCTCTAGTTTGTAGTCTTTTTTCCTTTCTTCTTATTTTGCTTTAGAATGTAGATGATTTTTGCTAAAATAGATATATAATCATATTTACATAATAGGAGGAATTAAAAATGGGAGTACGTCCAGAAGCTACACCTAATCCTAACGCTTTAAAGTTCACAACGAATAAGCTCATTTTTGAAGGTGATGACAGCATTTCAGTCATGCCAGGAGACACAAGTGAACATGAAATATTAAACGACTTAATGCAACTAGAAGGTGTTGATAACGTATTCGGTTATCAAAACTTTATTACAGTAAATAAAATGTTCGATGCTGAGTGGGATGATGTTACACCTAGAGTTTTAGAAGTATTTAAAAATCATGGAATCGAATAAGCTAACAAAAAATCCAATGCACGGTTAATCCCGCGCATTGGATTTTATTATTCTAAATCAATTGGAACATAATTTGGATCAATATCTTCACCTGAATCATCCTTACCGTATAAGACAATGTGCGGGACATCCTCTGTTAAAGACTGTAACTCTTCCTTACTTAAACTAATCTCAAAGTTTGCCCAAAAGTGAATTTGATTCTTTTCCACTTTTTCTTCCTCAATGATTTGTTTTTCACCTGAGAGTACGTGGTAATAAAAATTTCCATCCCAGGAATTCATTTCTCCACTAATCAGAACATCATCACCTTCAAGGACAATATCTATATTGCGAAAGGATATCGTCTCCTGATTGGAATCATTTTCTCCATTATTATTTGCCTTATCATTTCCACAAGCAGCAAGAAATAATAGAGCTAATATAATTATTAATGCCTTTCTCATCTGTGAACCTCCTATATTTACATGACTTCAGTTCTAAATTCCCCAAACACGTCTACCGTATCAACAACATTGGTAAAGGCCTTTTCATCCGTTGCAGAAATAATTTGTTCTAACTCATATAATTCATATCTCGTGATTACTAAGTAGAGCATCTTTCGTTCTTCTCCAGAATAAGCACCTCTTGCAGGAATTAGAGTAATTCCTCTAATCATCTTTTCATAAATAGCTGCTTGGATATCATCAGATTTATCCGTGATAATCATAACTGTTAACTTCTGATGTCTTGTATGCAAGCTATCTATAACTATTGTCGTTACATAGAGAGAGACGATTGTATAAAGGGCATTCTCTAAATTGTATAGTGACCCTGCCGCAGCAACAATTACACCATTTAAAATAAAGAAATAAATACCAATTGGCTTATCATACAAACGGGATAAGACCATGGCAATAATATCCATTCCTCCGGTTGATGCACCAATTTTTAGGACCAGCCCCACCCCTACTCCGCTAATAACTCCACCGAAAACAGCATTTAAAATAATATCATCTGAAATCGATAGTACAGGTAATAACTGCAAAAATAGCGAGGAGAACAGGACAGACACGATACTATAAAGGGTAAAACTACGACCAATTTTGAGCCATCCTAAGATTAAGACCGGTATATTAAAGAGTAAGTAGAGCACTCCCGTACTTGCTTTTATATTAAAGAAATCAACTAAGATACTTGAAACAAGCTGAGCGGCACCCGTAAAACCACTAGCAAATACATTTGCATTAATTAAAAAGAAATTTAATGAAACCGCAATTAACAATGAACCGAGCACAACTACTCCTAATCGCTTTGCTTCTTGAAGAACCATTCCATATCCTCCCTTGACTATTAATAGATTACTTTTGAAAGAATACTTTGACTATCCTCCATAATAGCTATAAAATTAAATAAACAGTATCATTTATATTAAGGAGGTTATTATACCATGAAAGTCCAAATTCTTGTAGATTCGGCCTGTGATTTAACAGAAAAACATTATAAACAGTATGATATCGATATGTTACCCTTAACCGTTCATTTAAATGATAAGGATTACCGAGACGGGATTGACATATCACCTAAAGAAGTATATGACGCCATGCGAGATGGAGCAAGCACAAAAACTTCTCAAGTTTCACCTCAAACCTTTAAAGATACCTTTACAAATTATGTAAAGAAAGGCCAGCCTTTTGTTTACTTAGCTTTTTCATCAGAATTATCTGGTACATATCAAACTGCTAAGATGATTGAGCAAGAGGTGAAGGAAGAATACCCTGAAGCCAAGTTCGAAGTGATCAACACCAAGTGTGCTTCTATTGGTTATGGTCTTGTTGTTCTTCGTGCAGCCAAGCTCGCCCAAGAAGGTGCTTCTATTGAAGAAATTATTGAAATAGCTAGCTATCATGCCATCCATATGGAACATATCTTTACCGTTGATGACCTGGAATATTTATACCGTGGTGGACGTGTAAGTCGGACCG
>Ga0079226_10000523_pt1 | contig 26967 bp, 19 predicted proteins | sample Poulit2014_FD_76345 | JGI IMG/M metagenome (GOLD analysis project Ga0079226, IMG submission 76345) | Agricultural soil microbial communities from Georgia to study Nitrogen management - Poultry litter 2014 | ecosystem: Environmental > Terrestrial > Soil > Agricultural land | place: USA: Georgia...
GCTGGGAGCGACCGGGACCAGATCTGGTTCGGTGAAATAGCGGTACTCTTCAGCCGCCTCCTTCAACCGCCCCGAAGTGGTCACCTGAGTATCTTCATGCCAGTGGCGAGTTTCCTGACGAACCTGGTCACCGGCGTCCAACACCGCGGCTTGGCGAGAAATCTCGTACCGCGCGCCGCGCTCAATGGAACGCAAAGAGTTCACATTCTTCGTCTCCGTACGGGTGCCCAGCGGAGCATCCGAGTTTGCGCGCAGCGAGACGTTAATATCAGCGCGCATCGATCCTTGATCCATGCGCACATCAGAAATCCCCAGCGACTTCACCAGGTCTCGCAGGGTCGCCACGTAGGCGCGCGCAACTTCCGGGGCCTTTTCACCGGGAACGAAGATTGGCTTAGTGACAATTTCGATCAAAGGAATTCCGCCGCGGTTATAGTCCACGAGCGAATAGTCCGCGCCGTGAATTCGTCCGGTGCTCCCGCCCATATGCAAAGATTTCCCGGTGTCCTCTTCCATGTGGGCACGTTCGATCTCCACGACAAAGGTCTCACCATCAACGGGAACTTCGAGAGTCCCGTCATGAACAATTGGGTCATCGCCCTGCGAGGTTTGGAAATTTTTCGGCACATCCGGATAGAAATAGTTCTTCCGTGCAAAGTGAGATAACTCCGCCACCTCACAATTCAGCGCTAACCCGAGCCGAATAGCCGATTCAACAGCCTTAGCGTTGATCATCGGCAGCGCCCCCGGCATTGCTAAACACACCGGGCACACCTGCGTATTAGGCTCAGCACCAAAACCAGTGGCGCAGCCACAAAACATTTTAGTCGCAGTATTGAGTTCTACATGAACCTCAATACCCATCACGACGTCATAGCGAGATACCGCGTCGTTGAAATCACCGACCTTTTCTACCTGCGTGCTCATCGCGTGACCTCCACCGTTGTCGAACCCAGTTGCGGTGCCTGCGCCAGTAACGGCCCACCCCAACGCTGCGTTAAAGCCGCCTCAACAGCAGCTCCCACGCGATACATACGATCGTCAGCTTTCAAAGGTGCTGCTACCTGCAGACCAACCGGTAAGCCATCCTCGGCGATCCCGACCGGCACCGACATTGCGGGAATACCTGCCAAACTGGCCGGAATGGTGGCCACATCAGCTAAATAGGCAGCCGTGGGGTCATCAGCCTTCTCACCCAAAGGACGAGTCGTTGTCGGCGCAGTCGGAGAGACCAAAACGTCTACTGCGTTAAACGCCTGAGCAAGATCCTGAACCACGAGTGAACGCACGCGCTTCGCATTCATGAAGTACTCCTCATACTGCTTGCCAGACAGCACGTGGATGCCCAATAACAGGCGCCGCTTCACCTCGGGACCAAATAAGCCTCGCGATGCAGACATCACAGTGTCGACCGTGACGGGACGCCCATCAGTGGGTTCAACTCGGTTACCAAACCGCATACCGTCAAAGCGAGCCAGATTCGACGACGCCTCTGCCGGATGAATGATGTAATAAGCATCCAGAGCGGTTTCAAACGTCGGGCACGACACTTCAACAATTTCCGCCCCTGCTTGTCGCAGATCATCGAGCGCTTCGGCAAAGCGCAAACGCACACCGTCCTGGTAGCCCTCGCCCTGCAACTGGCTGATGACACCAATACGGACACCGCGTAAATCGCCCGTAGCCCCCTCTTTCGCAGCAGCAACGACTGGCGGCACCGCGTCAGGGAGCGATGTCCCATCCCGCGGATCATGCCCGGCAATCACTTCATGCAGCAGCGCCGCGTCCAAGACGGTACGAGCAGCGGGTCCAACCTGGTCCAAAGACGAAGCCAAAGCCACAGCCCCGTAGCGCGAAACGCCACCATAGCTGGGTTTAACACCCACCGTCCCCGTCACTGCGCCCGGTTGACGAATTGAACCACCCGTATCTGACCCCAGAGCCAATGGCGCACTCAAAGCGGCCAGTGCCGCCGCAGAACCGCCACCAGACCCACCCGGATGACGCTGCAGATCCCAAGGGTTATGCGTGGGATGGAACGCCGAGAATTCAGTAGCTGATCCCATCGCGAACTCATCGAGGTTGGTTTTACCAAGAATCGGCAAACCCGCTTTACGTAAACGCTCCACCACGGTGGCGTCGTAAACCGGCTCCCACCCCTCAAGAACCTTAGAACCGCAAGTCGTTGTCAACCCCCGGGTGACAATGTTGTCCTTCACTGCAATCGGAACACCGGTTAACTCGGGTACATCCTCACCCGATTGGCGGCGAGCATCCGCATCACGAGCCGCCTGCAAAGTCTGCTCATCATCCCGCGCAAGATAAGCGCCCACGGAAGAGTCGACGTCCGCAATGCGATCCAAATACGCCTGGGTCACTTCAACAGAAGAAACCTCCCCCGCACGCAACTTCTGTGAGATCTCAGCGGCACTTAAGCCCACTAAATCAGTATTTGTGCTCACGGTTCCTCCCCCATGATCTGCGGCACACCGAAGCGCTGCTCTTCAACCTCCGGCGCGCCCTGTAGGGCTTGCTCAACCGGCAGTGAAGGAACAATGCTGTCGGGTCGCAATACATTCGTCATGGCAACGGGATGGCTCAACGGTGATACATCACCGGCCGCTGCCGCAGCTTCCGATACCTTACCCAGCGAATCCACCATCGCGTTAAGTTCCACATGAAGTTGATCAACTTCAGTTTCACTTACTTCGATGCGCGCCAAATGGGCAAGGTTTTTAACCTCGTCACGTGTGATGGCTGACATAGAGTGCAGTCTACGCGGAACAATTTGCATGATTTTTCGCCACCCAGCCTCAACAGTCGCTATCATCATTAAGTTCTGCTTACCCCAAATGGCAGAGAGAAAGGGAGATTTCTGGTTCACTATGGCTGTGATCAAAAACTCAACTCTCGCACCACTCACCTCAGGAATGCGCCGACCCGGCGACCTCCTACAGCTCATGCTCGACTCCGCGCCCTACACGCGGGGGGACCTTGTCGACGCAACCGGCCAATCACGCACCACCGTGCGTTTCAAACTCGACCAACTCATTGACGCCGGGCTCGTTAACCGCGTAGGAGAAGCACCGTCCACGGGAGGGCGTCCCGCGATTCGTTTCGCGTTTAACCCCAATGCCCATGTCGTACTTGCCATCGATATCGGCTCCACACACGCGCGCATAGCGGTCACAAACCTCGCCGGTGACGTTATCGACGACAAACTGATTGAAGCCAGTGCCGAACCTGGACCAGAGGAACAACTCAAGACGGTACTCTTTGAAAGTCAGGCTCTACTGGTTTCGACCGGACGTCAACAAGACCTCGCCGGAGTAGGTGTAGGCGTCCCCGTTGGGGTTGATCGCGCAACAGGGCTGGTTGCTGACGCATCTGGCCTGCCGCAGTGGGCCGAATACGACGTGCGCTCACGCGTTCGCGAAGCCTTCGCCGCGCCCGTCTTAATCGACAACGATGTCAACCTCATGGCATGGGGTGAAAGTTCAAGCCTGACAGAAAAAACCGATCACTTAATTTTCTTAAAGCTTGCCTCATCGCTGTCTTCAGGCATCATCGTGAAAAACCAGATTGTGCATGGAGCCCGCGGAATGGCCGGGAACTTCGCTCACATTCACGTGCCGGCGAACGAGAACGTTTGCGAATGCGGCAAAACTGGCTGCTTAGAATCAATTGCTTCCGGGGCTGCGCTCGTTGCAGAAATGGCTGAAATGGACTCATCAATAACGTCCGTTATTGATTTAGTGACCCTTATTCGGCAGGGCAATAAACACGCTACTGGCATCGTCACCCGGGCGGGCGAACACATCGGGTCGGCACTGGCTTCATATGTTGATCTGCTAAATCCTGAAGTCGTCATTATTGGTGGAGTTTTGTCGCTGGCCGGCGATCCCCTAGTGAATACGATCGAAGAAACACTGCGCAAACAAGCCCATTCTTCTGCCACGACGGCGTTGCGCATCGAAACCGCGCATGCTGAACAGCGCGCCGGTGTTTTGGGGGCCGCGTCAATGATTCTTGAACACGTTCTTGCCCCCGAGACTGTGGACGCGTCCATCGCGGAATTAATGTCTGCTTAATATTGACCTGAGTTAATTAGGGGGGGCGCAAAAAAGGCGCCGGCTTCTTCGATAATGAACGCCGGCGCCCTTTTTATTTCTGCACTACTTTCGTGCGTTAACTATTGCGTACTAAAAGCCGAGTCAAAGGCTGCTGAAGAGGGCTCATAAGCCGAACTCTTTACAAATTCAATAGCCTCGGCCGCGCCGACCAAACGGTCCATTCCGGCGTCTTCCCACTCCACAGAGAGCGGACCGTCATAGCCAATGGTGTTCAACATTCGGAACGCGTCTTCCCACGGAACATCCCCGTGACCGGTAGAAATAAAATCCCAACCGCGACGAGGATCAGCCCACGGTAGATGCGACCCCAGACGACCATTGCGGCCGTTAGAGACTCGACGCTTGGAGTCCTTACAGTGCACGTGGTAGATCTTGTCTTGAAAATCCCACAGGAAAGACACCGGATCCAAGTCCTGCCACATGAAATGACTGGGGTCCCAGTTCAGTCCGAAACACTCACGATGTCCCATCACCTCTAGTGTTCGCTGGGTCGTCCAATAGTCATAGGCAATCTCACTGGGATGAACTTCCAGCGCGAAACGTACGCCTTCTTCTTCGAATACGTCCAAAATGGGGTTCCACCGATCCGCAAAGTCCTGATAGCCAGCATCAATCAGATGGTCAGCCACTGGTGGGAACATCGCCACATACTTCCAAATGGATGATCCAGTGAAGCCATTGACCGTGGTCACTCCGAACTTTTTCGCGGCCCGAGCCGTCATTTTCATTTCTTCTGCAGCCCGCCGGCGAACCCCCTCTGGGTCCCCGTCACCCCAGATGCGGTCGGGCAAGATATCGCGATGTCGTTGGTCAATGGGATCATCACAAACCGCTTGCCCCTTGAGGTGATTTGAAATGGCGTAAACGCTCAGACCGTGGCGGTCAAGCAGTTCACGCTTGGCCGGAATATATTCCGGGTCCTCGACTGCAGCCCAGGGATCAAAATGATCGCCCCAGCACGCCAGCTCTAGACCGTCATAACCCCACGATGACGCTAATTTCGCCACTTCTTCTAGCGGTAAATCAGCCCACTGGCCAGTAAATAATGTAATCGGTCGTGCCATGAGTATTCACTTCCTAATCTGCGTCCACGTTGTTCCGCTGTTACTTGACTCTTCAACGGCTGCCAGAACTCTTTGCACCGCGAGCCCGTCAGCAAATGAGGGGCGCGGCTGCTGGTTATTCGATATATCTCGCACCACATCCGCTGCCTGATGCACGAAGCCGTGCTCATACCCCAGACCGTGACCGGGCGGCCACCACGCATGGATATATGGGTGGACATCTTCCGTGGCAAGGATCCGTCGGTACCCACCAGTTTGTGGATCGTCCGATGAGTCGAAGAAATGCAGAACATTCATGTCTTCGAAGTCGAAGGCCACAGATCCCTTGGTGCCATTGATTTCAATGCGGATCGCGTTCTTCCGGCCCCAGGCATATCGAGTAGCCTCAAACGTTGCCACGGCGCCACCAGAAAACCGCGCTAAGAAAAGTGCCGCATCGTCAACCGTGACCTGACCGCGTTCCTCACCAGCTGTTCCAGATAGTCCAGAACTTTCAACCGCCGTGGGCCGCTCATTCACAAACGTTTCCAACATTCCGGTGACTCCGGTGATTTCTTCACCCGTCATGAATTGGGTCAAGTCGATGATGTGGGCACCGATATCACCCAGTGCGCCCGAACCTGCTTTTTTCTTATCTAACCTCCAGGACAACGGCGCATTCTCGTCCGATAACCAGTCTTGAAGATATTGCGCGCGGACCTGACGTATCGCTCCGATTTTCCCTTCGGCAATTAACTGACGAGCCAACGCCACCGCCGGAACGCGCCGATAAGTAAAGCCAACCACTGAAAAAACGCCCGATTGAGCAGCTTTCTCAGCCGCCTTCGCCATCGCTTCGGCCTCTTCGACGGTGTTTGCCAGCGGCTTTTCACACATCACGTGCTTGCCCGCTTCTAAAGCAGCAATAGCAATCTCGGCGTGCGTATCACCGGGCGTACACACATCGATGAGATCAAGATCGTCGCTGGTGACGGCGGATCTCCAGTCAGTTGAATACGTCTGCCAGCCGAGGTTCGTCGCTGCTGCACTGACTGCTTGCTCGTTACGCCCCACAATGGTTTTCATCACCGGCAATGTGGGTAAATCGAAAAAGCGGGGCGCTACCCGCCATCCTTGCGAATGGGCGGCTCCCATAAACGAGTAGCCGATCATGCCCACCCGTAATTGTGGCCGGTTGTCACCCGGCGCCGGCATCATTGCCATATACCTCACCATCACTTTGCTTTATGAGGGGTAAAAAAGAGAGATGCTGTGGTGGGGACGCTCAGCCCCACGCAAGGCTGTTTTAATTCGAGCGCACCCACCACAGCGCGGGTTTTATTACGATTCGAAGGCTGAAGACATAAAGTCATCCACGTTGTCTTCAGTTACAACGGGGGCGTACAGCTGAATCAGGCGAGGAACTTCCACCTCGACGAGGTCGCTCATCGCTTTTTCTTGACCGATCAAGCGAGCGAGCTTGATGCCGTCAGCAGCCTGAGTTGAGGGGTAGACAACGGTGGCTTGAACGAAGGAATCTTCGTCTTCAATGAGTTCCATCATGTCCTTGGAGCCCGCTCCTCCTACGAGGAAAAACTCATCACGGTCAGCGGCGTCAATTGCTGCGAGAACACCGATGCCCTGGTCATCGTCGTGGTTCCAGATCGCATCGATCTCGGGAGCGGCTTGCAGCAGGTTCGAGGTGACTTCTTCACCGCTTTCTACCGTGAACTCTGCCGATACTCGGTGGTCTACGGACAGTCCGCAGCCCTCAATAGCATCAGCGAATCCTTCCGACCTGTCTTGCGTGAGCGGCAGGGAGTCAATTCCGGCGATTTCCGCTACCACGGGATCGTCTTCGCCCTCTAGTTCAGAACAAATGTATTCACCTGCGCTGATTCCCATACCGTAGTTGTCACCCAAAATCGTGGTACGGGCCGCGTTTTGATCAGAGAATTCACGGTCCACGTTAACCACCGGGATACCAGCTTCCATCGCGTCTGCCGCAACCTCTGTCAATTCAGCACCGTCGAAGGGCAGAATCACGATCACGTCGACGTCTTCGTTAATGAAAGTTTCGATGTGGCTGATTTGGGTATTGGTGTCGTTGGTGCCTTCAGATACCTTCAATTCAATATCGTCGTATTCGTCAGCCACGGCAATCGCGGCTTTAGAAACAGCACCCATCCACCCGTGGTCTTCCGCAGGAGCAGAAAAACCGATCGTTACGGTGTCACCTTCGTCGTCATTATCCGACACGGCAACCTGTTCCGGCGCAGCATCTCCGCCGTCCTCGTCTGGCGGTGGTTCATTCGAAGTACAGGCGGCTACCAGCGCGGCTGCTGCCGTGATAGCACCAACTTGCATCAGAAGTCTGCGGCGAGATTTGGGTAACATTACTCCTCCTTGAGAAATGCGTTTTTGGGGCTTTTAAAGGACGTGAAAAGGTTCTACGTTTTAACCTGTTTCTTTGCTCCTCTTTCAGCTAGATGTTGCTGGAGCAGCACAGCAATAACGATGATCAAACCCTTGGTGACGGCCTGAGCCGAACTCGAAAGGTTATTGAGAGTAAACACGTTGGACAGTGTGGAGAAAATCACCACACCAAAGACGGTCCCCACGATGGTTCCGCGCCCACCTGAAAGCAGAGTGCCACCAATAACCACCGCGGCAATTGCGTCTAACTCATACATTTCACCGTGTGTGGATGACCCAGTGGTCGTGCGAGCCATCACCATCACGGCCGCGATGCCCGCAGTTGCTCCAGCAAGGGTATAAAGCCACGTCGTATGACGATGAATGTTAATCCCAGCCAACCGCGCAGCTTCCGGGTTCCCACCCACGGCGACCGTGCGGCGTCCAAAAGTGGTGCGGTTGAGAACAATCCACCCCAGTAGGGCGACGAGCGCGAAAATCCATACCAGCCGAGGAATACCCAAAATATTGCCGCGCAGGGCGTCGAGAAAGTCTGGCGCGTATTTGATGCGTTGCGTTTGCCGATTGGCCATAATTTCAGCTAACCCGCGCGCTGAAGCCATCATCGCTAGCGTGGCGATGAAAGGAACAATTTTTCCAACAGAAACCATCAAACCGTTGATCAGACCCGCGCCAGCACCGACAGCTATCGCCACCAAAACCATTAGCGTCCAGTGCGTGTTATCAGCCATCACCTGTGTCGACACCGTGGTCGCCCACACGCTCGATAACGCCATCACGGCACCAACAGATAAGTCGATACCTCCTCCGGTGATGACGAATGTCATGCCGATGCTGACCACGCCGATGGTGGCTGCCAGACGCAGGATCGTCATGAGGTTGTTCATGTCGGCGAACCGCTCACCGCCGGTAATGAATCCGACAATGGAAAGCAGTATTAAAGCAACAACGAGGCCTGAGTTGCGCGCAACTGCGCTGGTACCGAAGGTTTTTGTCTTTTTTTCTTCTCCCGCTTCCGTCATCGTTTGGATGCCAACTTCACCGTTTTCTGGGCCACCAGCGGACGCCGCCTCGCGCCCTGGCGTTTTATCTGACTGCGGTGATTGGTTCACGCCGCACTCCCTTCCATGACCAGGTCAAGAACCTCGTGTTCGGTCATGCTGCTTGCCGGGCCGGTATGAACCAGACGGCCCTCGGATATCACTAAAACCGTGTCGGAAAGACCCAAAACTTCTTCCACTTCGCTGGACACCACAACGACAGCCAATCCGGCATCAGCTAGATCACGAATGAGTCGATACACCTCTGTTCGTGCACCAACGTCAACACCGCGACTGGGTTCATCGAGTAGCAAAATATTGCATTCGTGAAGTAACCACCGCGCAAGAACGACCTTTTGTTGGTTACCACCTGAAAGCGTGCCCACCATCCGGTCAATGTCGTGGGGGCGAATGTCTAGATCGTCAACATATTTGCGAGCCTGCTTTTTTTCCGTGTGCTCCGAGAGCCATCCAAGATGTGCGGTCCGGGAAAACGTTGATAACGAAACATTCCGGTAGACGGCATCATCCAAAATCAATCCCTGTGCTTTCCGCTCTTCCGGGCACAGCCCCATACCTGCTTTGACAGCTCGAGCCACAGACCCAGAACGCAGAGCTTTCCCAGAAACGGTGACCCTGCCGCGAGCCGTGGGCCTAGCACCATAAATGGTTTCTAAAATCTCTGAACGTCCAGCACCGACCAGACCAGCCAGGCCGACCACTTCTCCCGCGCGAACACGAAAATTCACACCCGAGAAACGCTCACCGTCAGATAAGTCGCTGACTTCAAGCACCACCGGCGCCTGATCAAAGTGAGTTGCGACACGGCGATCAGGGAACACATACTCGATCGCACGCCCGGTCATGTGGTTGATAATTTCGTTGGTCGATGCGGTCTTCGCGTTGAGGTTAGTAGCGACAGTTTGTCCGTCTTTGAGGATTGTGATGCGATCGCCTATTTCGCGAATCTCTTCCAATCGATGCGAGATATAGATAATGGCGACGTCTTCTTCTGTGACCAGATCTCGCGTGACCCGAAACAGGTTTTCCACTTCTTCCGAGTCCAAAACAGCGGATGGTTCATCCATCACGATCAGTTGCGCATTTCGTGACAGAGCGCGAGCCATGGACACGATTTGTTTCCCCGCCGCTGATAAAGTCCCTACCTCTTGGTGCGGCGAGATCTCTTGATGCCCCAGGCGGGCAAGCAGCTCTCGTGTTCGTGAGGCTGCGGCGCTGCGACGTGAAAACCCACCCCGTGCTAGTTCGTGGCCTAAGAAAATATTTTCGGCAACGCTGAGGCCGTCAACCACGTCTAATTCCTGATACATGGTTGCGATGCCGTGTTCGAGAGCTCTTACCGGTGAGTCAATCGTGACATCTTCACCTTTCCAGGTGATCGTTCCTGAATCGTGATGATAAGCGCCAGAGAGCACCTTGATCATGGTGGATTTTCCAGCACCATTTTGCCCCAGAAGGCAGTGCACTTCCCCAGCGTGCACATCGAGGTCTACCCCGTCGAGTGCCTTGACACCGGGGAAAGTCTTCTCAATTCCTCGCATGTGGAGCAGTGGTTGCGTGTGATCTTCTTCGATCTCCATGTAAATACGCTAAGATGACTTCTGCTGAACGTCAAGCATAAGTTGTTTTATATAAACAAAAGTGATGTAAAAGTAATAAGAAGTAGTCATTGCCCGGTGGTGCCTCACGAATAAGGAGTCGCGTGCTTGACTAAGAACATGACACAAGCGCCGAAATTCGCTCCAAAACCCAATGGGGCAGGCGAAATGTTTCAACTCTTCCGTGATGGAAACCCGCGAACCCGCGCAGAATTAACCACCATTACGAGGCAATCGCGCTCTACAATCGCGGCTCGCCTCGACATTTTGCACTCCATGGGATTGATCGGACCAGCCGGTGAAGCTAGTTCAACAGGCGGACGACCTCCAGCTGTTTTCGCTTTCACCCCGGAAGTCAAAATCGTCATTGGAGTAGACGTTGGCGCCACCCACATCGGCGTGGCATTGACTGACTTGGCGGCCAATATTTTGCAAGAACACCGTGAAATAGCCAATATTGCACGCGGGCCCGAACTGATACTGCAACGCGTTGGCGAGATCGTCCATGAATTGATTTCTCGCACTAACCGCACACTAGATGACGTGGTAGCAGTCGGCATAGGCCTGCCCGGGCCAGTGGATCACTCCACGGGCCGCCCCATCACTCCGCCCATCATGCCGGGCTGGAATGACGCCGACGTGCCAAAGATTTTGCATCGACACTTAGGCGGTCCCCTATCTTTGGAGAACGTCTTAGTCGACAATGACGTGAATGTCATGGCACTAGGCGAACACGCCAAAGCTTATCCGGACATTGACCATCTACTGTTCGTCAAAATCGCCACCGGTATCGGCTCGGGAGTCATCATGGATGGCTCCCTACGCCGAGGCGCCCAAGGTGCAGCAGGGGACTTAGGACACGTTGCCATTCCTGCTAATTCCGCGAATGCGGCCTCCACTAACGACCTGACACGGCTATGCCGCTGTGGTAATACCAGCTGTTTAGAAGCTATTGCATCTGGCGGTGCCTTGATTGAAGATTTACAACACCAAGGCTTCGCGGTTGAAACGGTCGATGACATCGTCACAGAAATCCAGCACGGAAACGTCGAGGTCGGTCAAGCAGTACGTGACGCTGGTCGAACGATTGGTGAAGTACTGGCCACATGCGTCAGTTTGTTCAACCCCTCACTCATTGTGATTGGTGGTGTCTTGGCGCAATCTGGCGATCATTTACTGGCTGGAATCCGTGAAGTGGTCTACCGCCGCTCGCTTCCACTTGCTACTCAAAACCTTCGCATCGCCACAACGAAAACGGGGATCGAAGCGGGTGTTTATGGCGCTGCAGTCCTAGCCGCGGACCACGTGCTGTCCGCCCAGGCCATAGAGCACGCTATCTTCGATGCACAGGCACTGTAGTTTTCGCAAAGGAGCGCAACTAATGACATCCACGCGCCAGGCACTGATCGTGCGCGGAGGATGGGAGGGGCATGCTCCCATCGCCACAACTGAACTTTTTACCGATTTTTTACGTGAGCAAGGCTTTGATCTCACAATTGAAGACTCTTTAGAGGTCTACGCTGACCCGCAAGTCATGCAACGCAGTGACCTCATCATCCAATGCTGGACCATGGGTGAGATTCTGCCGGAAGAACTTGCGGGCCTACGCAGCGCAATTGCTAACGGCGCAGGATTTGCCGGCTGGCACGGGGGAATTTTGGATTCCTTCCGCATGTCTAGTGGCTACACACAACTGTTAGGAGCCCAGTTCGCAGCCCATCCAGGCGACTTGACTGAGCACACCATTGACGTCGTACCCGAGCGGGCACAGCATGAGATCGTTCGTGGTTTACCAACACATATCCAACTGTGTTCGGAACAGTATTGGCTTGTCACTGATCCACTGAACGACATTTTGGCCACGACCACCATCCCTGCGCAGCCAGAAACTGGCTGGCATGACCCGATAGTTTCCCCCGCTGTGTGGACTCGTAGGTGGGGACAGGGACGAATGTTCGCTTCATCGATCGGACATCAAGTGGCAGATTTACAAGTCCCTGCAGTGCGTACTCTCACGCAGAGGGGGTTGCTGTGGGCGGCGCAGCAAAAACTTGCATAGTCCCTAATTCGGGAAGTTCAGGTATCGTCCAATCACGCTCAGGAACTCGACCCAACTGCATGCGTTCATAAAGACGCTGCGCATTCACATTTCCCGGAACCATCGAGAACACCGCGCTCAGCCCGCGTGCGTGAGCACGGTCGATAGCGGCTCGCATCAATCTCTCCCCCAACCGGGCACCACGCAACTGAGGCGCAACCCCCAGCATCCGCAGTTCCAGTTCTCCCGTTTGGGCAATATCGGCATATGAACTGCCCGCCTCGGCAACGGTAATCGTGCCACCGAGCACGCCGGGATGTTCGCTATCTGGCTTGCCGACCGCCACCAAAACTGCGGTACCGGGACTTGCAGCCCGGTCCGCAACGTTGGATAACTGACTCACGTATTCGTCATCTGGGTCCACCAAGTGATCATTGACGTAAGCGGCGGCAACCAATGCACCCGCACCCGCATACTCAGGCTCTTGGATTTCACGAATTTCCCAATCGGATGCTGCCACTGGTTTACTCCTTCGGTCCGTGCGTCAGAAGTTCTTTAAACCCGTCCTCGTCTAAGACCGGAACGTCAAGGCTGACCGCTTTATCGTATTTCGAACCCGCATTCGCGCCAGCCACCAGGTAATCAGTTTTCTTTGACACTGATCCTGGTGATTTTCCTCCGCGAGCCAAAATTTCTTCTTTTGCGCTATCTCGTGTGAAATCTTCTAGTGAACCTGTAACCACAATGCTGAGCCCCTCAAGGTTTAGCGGAATAGAGTCATCGCGCTCATCCGCCATTCGCACACCCGAGGCCGCCCACTTGCGAACAATGCCCCGATGCCAGCGTTCTTCCTGTGGCGTATCAGGCTCATCGAACCACTCGCGTACCGAAGCTGCGATCGTTGGCCCCACTCCCTCCGTGTCGGCTATTACCTCCACCTCAGCGGCGTCGATGGCTTCGATTGAACCGAACTTTTGTGCCAGGGCTCGCGCCGCTGTCGGACCCACATGACGAATCGACAGTGCAACGATAACCCGCCACAATGGTTGACTCTTCGCCTCCTCAAGGTTCTTCAGAAGCGAATTACCATTCTTCCCAACGTCACCGGCCGAACGCTGCACCCCATCAACCATCGAATCAGCTTTTAAAACAAACAGAGGTACCTGGCGCAGTTTTTCTGCTGTTAGGTCGAACAGATCCCCTTCGTCGCTGACCACCCCAGCATCAAGTAGAGCACCGGCCGATTCCCACCCCAAGACGTCGATGTCTAATGCTCCGCGCGACGCCACATAAAACAGCCTTTCTCGCAGTTGAGCGGGGCATGTTCTGGAATTGGGGCAGCGAATATCAACATCTGCTTCTTTTGCTGGCGCCAATTTCGTGCCGCACGAAGGGCAGTGGGTGGGCATCACAAATGCATGCTCTTCTCCAGTGCGTTTGGCCACGACAGGTGCGACAACCTCCGGGATCACATCTCCCGCCTTACGCAGCACAATCGTGTCTCCGATCAAAACACCTTTTCGTTCCACTTCCTGTGAGTTATGCAACGTGGCCATTTCTACGGTAGAGCCCGCAACTTTAACCGGTTCCATGACGGCATACGGCGTAACTCGTCCGGTTCGTCCGACATTGACTCGAATGTCTTTCAAGGTCGTCATGACTTCTTCTGGCGGGTATTTATACGCGGTTGCCCATCGGGGGGCACGAGATGTGGCACCCAGCTGGCGCTGGAGTGAAACATCGTCAACTTTGATGACGATGCCGTCTATCTCATGAGTGACAGCGTGCCGGTTATCTCCGAAGTATTGAACAAATTCCACGATGTCTTGGGGCGCTGATAAAACTTTCGCCTGATCAGATGTCGGCAGCCCCCACGCTTTTAAGTGCTCATATGCCTCCGACTGCGTTTTCAAACTCCAACCCGCCAGAGCCCCCAGGCCGTGAGATAAAAACCGTAGAGGGCGCACAGCCGTGATATTCGGGTCTTTTTGTCTCAATGAGCCGGCGGCCGCGTTACGCGGATTCGCGAACGGTGCGTGCCCATCTGCGACTCGTTGGGCGTTAAATTCTTCAAATAAAGCCACCGGGAAAAACACTTCGCCTCGAATTTCCAACAGTTCCGGAGCTTCTTGCTCGCCTTGCAGCCGATGAGGAATGCCCGAAATAGTGCGAACATTCGCCGTGACGTCTTCACCAATCTGCCCGTCACCACGAGTGGCTGCTCTGGTCAATTCACCATTTTCATAGGTGAGATTCACCGCTAGCCCATCGATTTTCAATTCACATAGATACTTCGGAGTCTGCCCCAACTCCTTCGCCGTGCGCTCCAACCACGTTTTGAGTTCATCAACGGAAAAAACGTTATCTAAACTGAGCATCTGCTGCGCATGCTCAACCGGTGCGAAAGCCGTTGAGACGTCTCCGCCGACAGTCTGCGTTGGTGACTCGGGGCGCTTAAGTTCGGGGTTTTGTTTCTCTAACTGCTCCAGTTCAGAAATCAGTTCGTCATATTCGGCGTCAGACACCGTGGGCGCGTCGTGTAAATAATAGGCAGATCGATGTTCCTCGATCTGTTTCACCAGATCGGTCCACCGGCGTTGCTGATCTTCAGAAGATGGCTGAGTAGTCACGTCACCCATTATCGCGCCTGCTAACGATCAAGCACATTCAGCCACTGGTGGAGGCAAACCCTAACCAGGTGTGGCGGTTTCCAGCCCAGCACCAACCTACCTTAGGCGCTCCACGGCGGGTTTTACCGTCGCGGCCCGTACCGCCGCTGATCCAGATAGCTGGGGTGCGTGAGTCCTGACCCTTTGTTTTACGTTTTCGGGAGGCGATCGTCATGAAGCAACGATTCTTATCAAGTGCTTCTGGTTGTTGCAGAAACCAAGAAATTCCTTCGCTGACGGTGAGGGGACGTCGTCCGCGACTGAGTATTTCTGGAAGGGCCTCCACCGGGCTCCAGTTGCTCATGTCGTCTCCGCGCTGCACGTCGTATATGACGTATAACGGCTGGTCAGGAATTTCCACTTCGTCGATGGGATGAAATTCCTCAAGGTCGTTCAGATCAGAGACGACGAAGCCGGGCTTTCCCTCTCGCTGCATCAACTGCGCCAAGACGGAGGGTTTCACGAGTTTCGGATGGATCGCGATGAGCCCCTGAGATGAAAGTAGCTCGGAGGCCAAATTTGAGAAACTCTCGGTCGTATGTCCGGCCAATTCCGGAACTCCTAATGCCACTAGTTTCTCAACTTGCGCAGATACTTGGGAGATTTCTGGTAAATCGTGGTCCACGTAATTGCCCTTCGTCATCAACACCCAACCCCGGCTGCAACGGGTCCTGTGACGAGATTATTCCCCTGCAGAGCATTAAGAAGCGGTTGAAAACTCTCGCATCCTGTCCATTACGCGCGTGGCTTTTGTTACGGTTCCCTGCCCCAACACGCGTGTGTCGTCGTAGACCACGCATGACTGGCCCGGGGGTACTCCGCGCACGCCATCGATTAAGTCGATTTCCATGTGGCCAGATGCAAGAGCACGCACCCGGGCTTCTAGCGGGCGACCGTGAGCACGAATTTGCGCGTGGCACGCCAACCATTCATCGGGTTCATCGATATACCAAACGGCCTCGCGCGCGTAAATATGATGCACGGTCAATAGTTCTTGAGGTCCGACGACCACCTGTGACGTTGAGGGATTGACTTCCAGCACGTAGCGGCGTTTACCGTCAGGGGCTCCGTCCCCGATCCGCAGCCCTTTGCGTTGCCCCACTGTAAAGGCATACGCGCCGTCGTGGGTTCCCAAAACTTTGCCCTCGACGTCCACAATTTCGCCCGGCTTCTTACCCAAACGGGACTGGAGAAAACCTTGAGTATCGCCGTCGGCGACAAAGCAAATATCGTAAGAATCGGGCTTATTTGAAACCCCTAAGCCGCGCGCATCCGCCTCTTTACGCACTTCATCTTTTGAGGTGACTTCACCGAGAGGAAATATGGCACTTTCAAGCCGGTCAACCCCCATCACAGCCAACACATACGACTGATCTTTATAGGGATCTCGTGCTCGATGTAATTCCACACCGGACTCGCTATGTTCAATGCGCGCATAGTGTCCGGTGCACACGGCATCAAAACCAAGCGCCACGCCCTTATCGAGTAGTGCCTGGAACTTAATGTGTTCATTGCAGCGCACGCAGGGATTGGGAGTGCGGCCCGCCTCATATTCCGATAAGAAATCGGCAACTACCGTGTCTTCGAACTTTTCCGATAGGTCCCACACGTAGTACGGGATTCCTAAAATATCTGCGGCACGGCGCGCATCTGAGGCATCCTCGATCGTGCAGCAGCCACGTGAACCGGCCCGCATCTGGTCACGGTTGCGCGACAGCGCCATATGGACCCCAACGACGTCATGTCCGGCGTCCACGGCGCGTGCAGCGGCTACGGCAGAGTCCACTCCTCCGGACAAAGCTGCTAAAACTTTCACGCTATTCCTCCAGCTAAACCGGCAGCCTGTGCGCGTTCCACCACCTGTGGGAGCACTCTCAACGCCGCATCAACATCCGCATCGGTGGAGGAATGCCCCAACGTGAACCGCAATGCTCCGCGAGCAATTGTTTCATCAATACCCATAGCCAGTAAAACGTGAGACGGCTGCGGCACACCCGCCTGGCACGCGGAACCGGTGGAGACATGCACACCGTGGGAGTCTAATAGGTACAACAGCGAATCGCCTTCACATCCCGGGAAGGTGACGTGCGCGTTTCCGGGGAGCCGCGCGGGAGAACTTCCTTCACGCGTGTTGAGAGCGGGGCCGCGCAAAACTGCGTTAGAGACTTCGAGAATTCCCGCTACGAGACGGTCGCGTAAAGTTGCGAGCCGTTTCGCTTCGTTTTCCTGATTTTGGACGGCGAGGCGCACCGCGAGGGCCAACGCTTTAGCTCCGGGAACGTCCAAAGTTCCCGAACGAACGCCGCGTTCTTGGCCTCCGCCGTGGGTGACCGGCGTGAGGTGTGCGTCGCGGGTTGCTAAGAGCGCCCCGATACCGGGTGGGCCGCCCACTTTATGGCCGGTTAAAGCCATAGTTTGTGCCTGTGATTCTGTGAAATTCACGGGGACTTGCCCGACTGCTTGAACAGCGTCGGTGTGCAGCGGGATGTCATACTTAGCCGTTATTGCTGCTACGTCACGGATGGGCTGAACCGTGCCAACCTCGTTATTCGCCCACATCACGGACACCAAAGCAACCGAGCTGGGATCGCTGGAAATTAGATCTTCCAACGCGTCGAGATCCACCCGTCCCTGCTCATCAACGGGGATCAGGACGCACTCAGCCTTTTCATGTTCTTCCAGCCACTGCGCAGGATCGATCACGGCGTGATGTTCGACCGCCGAAATCAGAACTCGCGGTCGCTTCGCTTCCCGATTACGCGCCCAAAACAAGCCCTTGATTGCCAGATTATTGGCCTCGGTCGCTCCAGAAGTGAAAATCACTTCACTGGGACGTGCACTTAGAGCCCCCGCCAACTCTTCTCGGGCCTCTTCTAACCGTCGTCGGGCTGTTCGACCGGCGGTGTGCAAAGAAGAGGCATTACCGCCAAGTTGTAATTCTTCGCTGTACGCCTTCACCACGTCTGTGATGACGGGCGTCGTAGCAGCGTGATCGAGATACGCAGAAGCGCGCTCGGGAGCCTGAGCACGCATGTTTACTTCTCGCGAACCCGGCGTATTTCAGCAGCCGCTTGAGGCAAGACGTCTTGCAGATCTCCGATAACCCCGAAGTCAGCTATCTCCATCAGCGGTGCATCCTCATCCGAATTAATTGCCACAATAATTTCTGACGCCTGCATCCCACCGCGATGATGGACAGCACCCGATACGCCGGCTCCGATGTACAGGCGCGGCGCAATAGTGACCCCCGTTTGTCCGATTTGCGCGCTGTGATCAATCCAGCCTTCGTCAGTAGCAACTCGGGTTGCTCCTACGGCCCCTCCCAGCGCATCGGCGAATTCTCTGACTTGTGTGAAGTCGCCGTCTGTTCCACGTCCGCCGACCACCACGGTCGAGGCCGACATCAAGTCTGGGCCATCAGCTTCTGGACGAGCAGTTCGGCTGGTCACGCGCGCTGAGCGAAGATTGGTGGGTATCGACACGGATACGACTCGCTGTTGCGGAGTGGTGGCTGTATCGGGGCGTTGAGCATCGATAGCGCCCGGTTTGAGTAAGAGGATGGGAGTTCCAGCACTCACCACACCGCGCACGCTCCACGTGCCGGCAAAAATAATTTGTTCGCCCGTTATTTCATCCGTTTCGGTGGTGATGGATGCCAGATCAGTCATCACACCGGAACCGGTGAGTTGGCCTAAGTGCGCGGCGATTTCTTTCACCCCAAAAGCGGAGGTGGCCAGCAATGCGCGCGGCTGTGTCTCCGCCAGCAACTGCGCCAAGCCGATCGCGATGGGGCGAGAAGCAAACACTGTTAAGTCAGCTGTTTCGGGAGTATCGCCACGCAGCACATTAATCCGCTTTACTCCCCAGCTGGCAAGTTCATCCGCTAGAGAAGTATCCGGTTCTCCAGCGCCCGCCCACACCGCTACGGGTTCACCAAGTTGGCTTGCAAGGGTTAGCAGTTCCTGAGTTGCGGACCGTAACTGCTGATCTTGAGAGTCGAGCAGAACCAAAACCTCAGGCATTCAAAGCGCCTTTCTTCATGAAATATCAAGTTACTCAGGGGTGTACAACGCCGCGTGCGATCGTCAGACCAGGTTGTTCTCGACCAGCCACGAGGCGAGTTGTTTACCGCCTTCACCCGAATCCGTGACGATGACGCCTTGCTCTCTTTCCGGGCGCGCCCCTGATTCGGTAACCGTGGTGCGCGCAGCAGTTGTGCCCACATCGTCTGGATCAACATCAATGTCTGCTAGTGCGAGAGTAGATACTGACTTCTTACGGGCGGCCATCATGGCGCGGAAGTTCGGATACCGCGGCTCATTAATTTGGTCCGTAACCGAAATCACAGCTGGAAGGTCCGCTTCCAATGTTTCAATCACGTGATCTAATTCCCGAGTGATCGCAACGGTGTTGCTTTCAGCATCGATTTTAACGTCACTGGCAACCGTCAACTCGGGCCAGTTCAACTCGCCACCAAGCACTGCCGGCATGAGGGACGTTAAACCGTCCAATGCGGCCATACCCGTGAGCACGACATCGACTGGGGTTTCCCGATCGATCGCTCGGATAGTTCCCGCTAAAACCTTGGCTGTGGCAAAAACATCGGATCCGGCGATGGCGTCATCACTCACATGCACACCGCGATGGGCTCCTAGTTGCAGTGCTTTACGCACTGCAACTGCCGCTTCTTTCGGTCCCACGGTCACAGCGATCACTTCGTGGTCCTTGCCGCCAAGACTCTCGACGGTTTCCAAGGCCTGTTCAATAGCGTTCTCATCAAGTTCGTTAAGAACCATTTCACCTGAGCGATCCACCCGGCCGGCCTCGGTGAGTTGCCGATCTGACTGAATGTCGGGGACATGCTTAACGCAAACGACAATCCTCATGACACCAGCGTGCCACGTACGAAAACTGATCCGGTTAGCGGGTCAAAACAAAAATGAGAGACAATAGCACGTCGACACGCAGATGACTCTTGTCGAAATTTGTTAAAAACGAACTGAGAACTACATAAACGACCCCTTGACGCAACACAGATAGCAGTTGACAGTGACTCCCAATTCCTCCCGCCCCACCCGACAGGTTCGGCCATTACCTGACCCCGAGCGTCTGGGGCCCCGGCTGGTCACGCTCGATGACGAACGTGGACTTGCTGTCTCCGTCTATGCAGGCCACGCCACAGCTGTCGCCCTGTGCGTCTTTCGCGACAGTGAAGAAACCCAATACGCACTCAACGGCCCAACACACGGCGTCTGGCACGGGTTTGTCCCCAACATCGAGATCGGTGACCACTACGGGTTTCGCGCCTGGGGGCCATGGCAGCCGGACAAAGGCCACCGTTACAACCCAACGAAACTACTCCTCGACCCCTACGGCCGCGGCATCAGCGGAGAGGTGAAACTGAGTTCTGAGATTTATAGCCACGCAGTAGGTGAAGATCTTCAGCCAGCCGAACCGCTGACTCCCAGTTCACAAAACTCCGCGGGGCAGGTGCCCTACAGCGTGGTCGTTGATGAAGCGTATAACTCAAGTGAAACTCGCCCCGCTAAACCTCGCACCCCGTGGCGCGACACCCTCATCTATGAAGCACACGTACGCGGATTAACAAAAACACTCCCCGACGTTCCTAAAGACTTGCGCGGAACATACGCAGGTGTTGCTCACCCCGCCACCATCGCGCATCTGAAATCAATCGGCGTCACCGCAATTGAGTTACTTCCCATACACGCCAACACCCCTGAAATCCATCTGGCTCAGCGCGACGCCATCAACTACTGGGGTTACAACACCATCGGGTTCTTTGCCCCGCACCCCCAATACGCGACTCAGACTTCGCGCTCACAGGGGGCCACCGCCATCCTTAATGAAGTCAAAGGGATGGTCGACCTGCTCCACCAAGAAGGCATAGAAGTACTCATCGACGTGGTCTACAACCACACTGCCGAAGAAGGAACTGACGGCCCCACCTACTCGTGGCGAGGTCTAGACAGCACCACGTACTACACCCACAGCGACGAAAACCCGGGTGAATTCCACGACGTCACCGGTTGTGGAAACACCCTCGACCACGGGCAAACCCGCGTCGTGCAGCAAACCCTCGATTCGCTGCGCTACTGGGTGGCAGAAGTCGGTGTCGACGGTTTCCGCTACGACTTGGGCGTTACGCTTGCTCGACATGCCGGCGGATTCGACCCCAACCACCCACTCCTCGTGGCGCTGCGCACCGATCCCATACTGCGGGAAGTGAAACACATCGCTGAACCGTGGGACTTGGGATTCGCCGGGTGGCGCACCGGCCAATTCCCGATTCCGTTTGCCGAATGGAATGACCAATTCCGGGAAGCCACCCGCACCTTCTGGTTAACCGACCCTCGTAACGCCGCCGACTCCCACCCCGGCTCAGCCGTAAGCGACTTAGCCACCCGCCTAGCCGGCTCCGCCGACATGTTCGGGCACGGCGAACTCCCCGGCGCCCGCACCCCCGCAGCCTCAGTCAACTTCGTAACAGCACACGACGGCTTCACGATGGCTGACCTAACGACGTATGAATACAAACGCAACGAAGCCAACGGAGAAAACAACCAAGACGGAACGAATGACAACCGCTCATGGAACCACGGTATTGAAGGCCCCGTAAGTAATGACGGTGTCTTTATGAATCTCAGCGCGCTACGGCACCGTTCCATCCGCAACATGCTGGGAACGCTGCTGTTCTCCGCCGGCACCCCTATGATCACGGCGGGCGACGAAATCGGACGCAGCCAAAACGGGAACAACAACGCCTATTGCCAAGATGAACTGTCATGGCTGGACTGGCAGCTAGAGCCGTGGCAAGAAGACCTCTTAGACACCGTGCAGCACATTACGCGCCTGCGCGCGCAATACGCCGTATTGCGACCAGACACTTTTTTCGAGGGCCAGCCCACTTCTGGCAACGACGTCCCAGACGCGCAGTGGTTTGGTGCAGACGCTGCTGAACTCGATCAAGACGCCTGGCAAAACCCCGACCTGCGCACCCTGCAGATGCTGCGCGGCGCACCACCGACCCCCCACCCCGAGCCAGGCGCCCTCCTCGTTCTGCACGGCGGTTTGAACCCTCAAACCATGCGGTTGGCACTGCCCGAAAATAAACACGCTGAACTGGTGTGGGATTCCGCGTGGGCGACGCCGAGTAAACGCTCCCACTCTGGCGAACCAGCAGCAGGTGACTTCGCACAAGGCAACAGCAATACTCCGGTTCCCGGCATACAAATCACGGCTGAAGAGGAGTTGCTGGTCGATCCGCTTTCGATCCAGTTGTATTTAGTGCGATAAACACGGCCCGTCACTTAAGCCCATGCGATCGCGCCGACCTCAGCAACTGAGGCGAGCCCGTCATGGAAGGGAACAATCCGCACTGTGTAACCAAATGGTCCAGTAATTTCTAACGGTAAACGCACGGCGTAGTGATGGCGCCCATCTTCGTACGCCTCAACGTGGTCAAGCACCGCCGTGTGCGGATCGATAATCTCATCACTGTCATTTGCACGCCCAGAAAGCAGTTGCACTTGGACATCCTCAGGGGTCACGTGTCCCAAAGAAACATAGGCCGAGACGTGGAGTTCATCGCCCAACTCAACTGCGTCACCTATTCCAGAAGATTCCACGTGGTCAACGCGTACCGCACCCCACGCCTGTTTGATGTGGTGTTTCCATCGGGCTAGTCCGCGAGCACCTGCCTGACCGTGTGCTGCAAGTGAGCGAGAACTGTTGGCTGCCGGGAGATATAGGCGTTGAACGTATTCAGCCACCATGCGGGTCGCTTGCACTTTGGGTCCCAGGGAGCTGAGCGCGTGTCGAACCATTTCTAGCCAGCGACTGGGTACCGGGTTTGGGTCGGTACTGCCGAGATGGCTGGGGTCCACTCCGGTTAGTCCTGCGCCGTTGAGTCGATAGAAAGTGGGTGCGACGTGTTGGTCGATGAGGTTGTACAGCGCCGCCGCTTCTAAGTCATCGCGCTGCTCTGGGTCGCCGACTCCATTGGCGGAGGGGATGACCCAGCCGTTGTGACCGTCTTGGGCCCATTCGTTCCACCAACCGTCCAAAATAGAGAGGTTCAAGGCGCCATTCAGCGCGGCTTTCATGCCGGAGGTTCCGCATGCTTCCAGTGGGCGCAGGGGGTTGTTGAGCCACACGTCGCATCCGGGGTAGAGCAGTTGCGCCATCGCGATGTCGTAGTCGGGAAGGAATACGATGCGGTGACGCACTTCTGGGTCATCTGCGAAACGCACGAGTTCTTGGATGAGACGTTTTCCCTGCTCATCGGCGGGGTGTGATTTGCCGGCTACGATGAGTTGCACGGGATGCGTGGGGTGTAGCAGCGCGGCTTTCAGTCGATCGGGGTCTCGCAGCATCAGGGTGAGGCGTTTATATGTGGGGACGCGCCGCGCGAATCCGATGGTCAAAATGTCCGGGTCGAGGACTTCATCAACCCATCCCAGTTCTGCTGGGCTGGCTCCGCGCTGCAGCCAGGAACGTCTCACTCGCTCACGCACATCAAATACGAGTTGTTCTCGCATGTCACGCAGCGTTGACCACAGTTGGGCGTCTGTCGCCAGGTTGGGGTTGTCCCAACCTTCATCGCCGTGAAGTTCGGTGTGTTGCAGGTGGTCGGCTGCTAGCTTCGAGATGCGTGAATCTTGCCAGGTGGGCGCATGGACGCCATTGGTTACGGATGTGATGGGCACTTCGTGGGCATCAAAACCGGGCCACAGTCCCGAGAACATGTCACGCGATACTTCCCCGTGGAGTGTTGATACGCCGTTGGCTCTTTGCGCCAGGCGCAGCCCCATGACCGCCATGTTGAACACGGTGGGGTCTCCACCTTCGTAGTTTTCTGCCCCCAAAGCCAGGACGTCGTCACTGTTGACGCCAGGTACGGCATCGTTGTCGAAGTACTGGCGAACGAGGTCCATCGGAAAGCGGTCGATACCGGCGGGTACGGGTGTGTGAGTGGTGAATACGGTTCCGGCGCGGGATGCTTCCAGACCTTCATCGAAGGTGAGACCCTGAGCAGTAAGTTCACCAATACGTTCGATGCCGAGGAATCCGGCGTGGCCTTCGTTAGTGTGGAAAACTTCGGGTGCGGGAGTTCCAGAAAGTCGTTCCCACAGGCGCAGTGCTCGCACCCCTCCGATTCCCAAGAGAAGTTCTTGGTGGAGCCGGTGTTCTCCCCCGCCGCCGTAAAGTCGATCGGTTACGTTGCGCAGTTGGTCGTCGTTGGCGTGGACGTCGGTGTCCATTAAAAGCAGGGGTACTCGCCCGACGTCTGCTCGCCAAATTTGTGCGTGCAGTGTCCGCCCGCCGGGTAGATTGATGCTGATAAGAGACGCCGTGCCGTCGGCTTCGCGTAGCAGTGTGAGTGGGAGTCCATCTGGGTCGTGTACTGGATAGGTTTCAGCCTGCCAGCCATCGCGAGTTAGGGATTGGCTGAAATACCCTGCACCGTATAAGAGTCCCACACCGATGATGGGAACGCCGAGATCAGAGGCAGACTTTAGGTGGTCTCCCGCCAGGATTCCTAGTCCGCCCGAGTACTGGGGAAGCGAGGCGGTGATTCCGAATTCGGGAGAGAAATACGCGATCGCTGCCGGTAGGTCGGGGTTGGCTTCTTGCTGCTGCTGGTACCAGCGCGGCTGGTTTAGATAATCATTGAGGTCGCGTGCCTCTTCACGGACTCGTTGCACAAAATCACTATCGCGGGCAAGGTCTTCCAACGTCTGGGGGTGGAGTTCTCCCAGCAACGCGACAGGGTCGTGGTTTACCCGCTGCCAAATATCGGAGTCAATGTCGGCAAAGAGTTGCCGGGTGGGTTCATGCCACGAGGAACGAAGGTTGCGAGCTAACTGATCTAGATCACCCAGTGCGGCAGGAAGTACAGTGCGCACAGTGAATTTGCGAATGGCTTTCACACTTTCACCCTACGGCAAGCAGGTGGCAACTGCTATAGCCATAACGGCGCCCTACACCGGATGAGGTGATAGAAAAACCTTCGGCCTCATGCGCGTGCAGGTGACCAATTAGCTTTAGATGGATAGGTTTTAACTGTGAGCACTCGTGAAAGTCTTTTTCAGGGGCACGACAGGATCGGTCGTATCCCCGTTTTGAATGTCATGCCAACCATTGAACAAGGTCGCTGGCCAACTAAGGCTGTGATCGGCGAATCAGTGCCGATTCAGGCGACGGTTTTCCGCGAGGGGCATGATGCGGTGGCAGCTACCGCTGTCTTGATTGACCCCGAGGGCGTGGTTCATTCCAGCGTCAAGATGCGCGACGTTTCACCGGGGAATGACCTCTTTGAGGCCCGAGTAATCCCTGACCGCGAAGGAGACTGGACTTTCCGAGTTGAAGGATGGTCCGACCCTTACTCCACGTGGCGCAAGACGGCTGAGGCGAAGGTTCCCGAAAACCAAGATATCGAGTTGGTATTCGCCGAAGGTGTTCAACTATTTGAGCACGCCGGTAAGCGCCGCGGCCTGGGAAGGAAACAGGCGGCGATTCTCACCGACGCCGCACGCGCGATGGCCGACACTGATCGGCCCGCACCGGCACGGTTGGCCGCCGCAACCGCCCCGCAGGTGCTGCACGTGCTGGAAGAGAACCCGGTGCGAGAGTTCGTGTCTGCCTCGCTGGAGTTTCCACTGCGGGTTGAACGCGAAGTCGCACTGTTTAGTTCGTGGTATGAAATGTTTCCGCGCTCCGAAGGCGCACGTTTTGATACAAAAACGGGTCGATGGATCTCGGGAACGCTGACCACCGCGGCGCAGCGTCTGCGGGCCATCGCGAAGATGGGTTTTTCTATTGTTTACCTCACACCAATTCATCCCATAGGCACAACTTTCCGTAAGGGGCGTAACAACACGCTGCACGCGCTGCCCGGTGATCCCGGTTCGCCCTATGCCATTGGTTCTGCTGAGGGAGGCCACGATGCGATTCATCCTGAGCTCGGCGACTTTGATGACTTTGACGACTTCGTTTCTCAGGCTCATGAATTAGGCCTTGAGGTGGCAATGGATCTGGCCTTGCAATGTTCGCCTGATCATCCGTGGGTGAAAGCTCATCCGGAGTGGTTTACCACCCGCGTCGACGGAACTATTGCGTATGCGGAGAATCCTCCTAAGAAGTATCAGGATATTTATCCCCTCAACTTCGATAATGATCCCGAAGGTATTTATCGGGAGATGCTGCGAATCGTGAACCACTGGATTTCGCACGGCGTGACCGCCTTCCGTGTGGATAATCCGCACACCAAACCGCTCTGGTTTTGGGAGCGACTGCTCGCTGACGTGGCATCCGTGAATCCGGAGGTCATTTTTCTCTCTGAGGCCTTCACTAAACCAGCGATGATGCACACGCTGGCCAAGATTGGTTTTCACCAGTCGTACAGTTATTTCACGTGGCGCAACACCAAGAATGAAATAGTTGAGTATTTAGAAGAAATATCTGGCCCATCGGCCGCTTATATGCGTCCTAACTTTTGGCCCACCACCCACGATATTTTGACCCCCTATATGCAGCATGGTGGTCCAGCTGCTTTTGCTATCCGCGCGGTCTTGGCTGCCACTGGTTCACCCAGTTGGGGGATCTATTCCGGGTATGAGCTGGTGGAAAATGTGGCGCGTCCAGGTGCTGAAGAGCAGATCGATAATGAAAAGTACGAGTTCAAGCCGCGCGATTGGTCTCAAGCTGGCCAGTGGGGTATCGCAAATTTATTGACTGAACTCAACGCTATTCGTCGCAATAATCCCGCTTTGCAAAGGCTGCGGAACTTGACGATTCACCCCACCACGGACGATCAAATCGTGTGTTTTTCTCGACACATCACGGCTGAAGAATCTTCCACCGGAGAAGCGAATACGATTATCGTCGTATTGAACATCGATCCTCATTCAACTCGTGAGGGAATGGTGGATTTACATTTAGATTCCCTCGGTTTAACAGAGGAAGCCAA
>Ga0079226_10000524_pt1 | contig 26950 bp, 25 predicted proteins | sample Poulit2014_FD_76345 | JGI IMG/M metagenome (GOLD analysis project Ga0079226, IMG submission 76345) | Agricultural soil microbial communities from Georgia to study Nitrogen management - Poultry litter 2014 | ecosystem: Environmental > Terrestrial > Soil > Agricultural land | place: USA: Georgia...
ATGTACTGAACCCATAAAGTTAGACTATGTTTTAAGCTGATAATTGGCTGGTATGTTTTCGATATTCAATCGGACTCATACCAGTCAATTTTGCTTTTATCCTCTTATGATTATAGTAATAAATATAACTATCAATTGCTCGTTTTAATTCTTCAAATGATTCATAGATAACTCCGTAATACATTTCTTGTTTCAATATGCTAAAGAAATTTTCCATTGGAGAATTATCTAAACAATTACCTCTGCGTGACATACTTTGAAATACCTTATTATCTTTTAATCGCTTGCGAAAAGCTTTCATTTGATAACCCCAGCCTTGATCTGTATGAATTGTTGTTCGGTAGGGACACTTTTCGGAAATTATAATTGCCTCATCCAATGCATCTAATATAGCTTTCGCATTTGGTTGTTGAGATAATCTATATGACAAAATTTCACCATTAAACATATCTAAAAAGGGATCTAAATAAGCTTTCCTTATTACCGCTCTACCATTACTATCTTTTGTGTAATATTTAAATTCTGTTGTATCAGTTGTTATTTTTTGATAAGGAATATGTGTATTGAATCTGCGACTAATATGATTATTTGCCACCTTACCCACAGTTCCTTTGTACGTACTGTACCTTCGTGACTTACGTGTGAATTTTATGCATGCAATCCCAAGCTTATTCATAATACGTAAGACTTTCTTGTGATTAATGATGTGTCCGCGTTTCCGTAAATCCATATGAATTCTTCGATAGCCATAGTTTCCATTGTTTTCTTCGAAAATTTCTTTAATAAGCCCTTCAATTTCTGCATCTGGATTCGACTCGTTAAATCGCTTTTGCCAGTACATATACGTAGCCTTTGGAAACCCTGTCGCTTCAAGAATCACTGCTAATCTATATTCTCCTCGTAGTTCGTGGATGATTCTAGATTCTGTTTTCGCAGTCGGCTCGGAATATTTATCCCTGAAGCTCGGAGCTTTTTTAAGTAAGCAAGCTCCACACGTAGTAGTTCATTTTCCTTTTCAAGTTCTTGTTCTCTTGTTAACTTTTTAGTGTTTTTATTTAGCTTACTTTTCTTTTTTGACATAGTTGGACGCCCCTTTGGTTTGGAGAGTCCATCAATTCCTTCTTTTTGCCAAACGCGTATCCAGTTAGCAATAATAGAAGGTTCATGTATACCAAATTTAAAAGCAACATCATGATAGGACTCACCTGTGCTTACCTTATAGTGTAAAGCATCCAACTTAAATTGAATAGAGTAAGTTTTACGGGACCTCCTTCGTTCTAATCCAGATTCACCAAAAAAACTATAAACTTCTACCCACTTTTTGACTGTCCCCATGCTTGGAATACCAAATTTATTAGCTAAGAATTGATATCCACCTTCACCAGCTAAATACGCTTTAACAACTGCCAGTTTAAACGCTAAATCATACTTGGCCATGCAAAACACCCCTAGAATTAGATTTTTGGTCTAACTCTAGGGGTGCACATCACAAGTACATTACTTTTTTAAAAAATAGCGATATAAAAGAGATTATCGCCATTTTTTATTCTTTCCTTGGTTAGAGATTGTTCCCATATCAAGAAATATCTTAAAGTGTTATGTAATTGTTATAGCTATTATACGCAAACACACAATTTATTTTATACCCCGCTAGCTTTTATTCAGTTATTTTTTATGCATTTCACAATTTTCAAGAAACTCGCTCTTATTTTTTGCATTTTATGAAAAATTTGTTGAAAATTTTGAAAGTATGTGAACTTCATAATCGTTCTCTTTCACACAGCAATTAATTTTGAATTAGATTTCTCTATTAAATTTATATATAAAGTATGAAAAAACAATTATCATAAAAACTACAATTACCACTACAATATATACGGGAAACAGTAATATTTCTTTCAAAAAAGATGCCATTGCTTGTATTGATAAAAGAGCTATAATAGACGACATGAAAATATGCAAATATTTATCTTTAAAGTATTTCGTTAAACGGCCTCCTACCATAGCACCAAAGACTCCAGCGATACTTATTGGTAAAACTACATCTAATCTTATATAAGAAGAATCTAATTTCCCCATGATTGTTCCCACACATAATATTGCGCCTACAACCATACCTGTTCCAATTGCTTTTTTTATCGGTAATTTATGGACTTTCATGAAAATAGGAACAAATAAAAAACCAGCGCCCACTCCTATCATTCCACCTATAATTCCAATTAACACACTAATTACTATAATCAATATTTTAAAATTTCTTAATTTATGTAATTTATTATTTGGATCTGGATAAATAATAAATATAACGGCACATAATGCAAAAAACACAAAAACACCTTGCAATATGGTATCAGAAATACTATTTGAATATAATGAAGCTACAATACTTGCTATAAATGCTGGAAGACCAAACGAATATACAATACTTTTATCCACTAATTTTTTGTATGAATAATACACAGTACCAGAGATAAGGGTGAAAAGAGTGAATATAGATGTTGTCGTAACAATCTGTTTCATACTTAATACGGGTTGGAAGTAAAGTGAAAATATAATTAGAATACTAGTTAAAATAATACTTCCACCAACCGAGACTAAGCCAATTAAAATCCCTACAATAATTCCAAGTAAAATAGTAAATATCAGCAATATTATCACCACTTAATATTTTAACATTAGTGTAAATTTAAATACCTTCAGAGTATAACATTAACACCTTTCTAAAAAACACAAAATCTTTTACCAATTAAGTTTTTTTAAAAAAATAGCTTAATTGGTTTTGTCAATTCCTATTTATCGATATGTAGTATATTTAATTACAACAACATTCCCTTTACACTACTCCAATTCAATAAGTAAATCATTTACCGATATAGCTGTTCCATCAAGTACATGAACTCTTCTAATGACTCCCTTAAAGGGTGCCTGTATCGTTGTTTCCATTTTCATCGCTTCAGTGATAAGTAAATAATCCCCCTGCTCAACCTTGTCACCTTCGCTAACCAATGTTTGGATAACAGTACCTGGCATTGTCGCACCAATTTCTTTCGGATTTTCTTTATCTACTTTTAGTAGTTCTACCACTTGAGATGTGATATTTTTATCTTTGATAATAATTTCTCTCGATTGACCATTTAATTCAAAGTAAATGACTCTTGTCGCATCTGAACGTGGTTCTGATATGGATACAAGCCGAATAAACAATGTCTTACCTTGTTCAATTTCAACCTCTACCTCTTCACCTAGTCTCATGCCATAAAAATAAGTTGGCGTATCTAATACAGATACATCTGCATAACTATCTGTAAAACTATGATAACTCAAAAATACATCTGGATATAATGTATAAGCTAAAATATCATGAATCGATACTTCACGATTTATTTTCTTAGTTAATGCCACTTTGGTTCTCTCAAAATCAACTGGCTCCAGTAATTTTCCAGGTCTCACTTCAATTTTTCCGCGACCTTTTAAAATGATTTTTTGTAACTTTTCTGGAAAACCACCATAAGGCTGACCAATATTCCCTTGGAAGAATTCAATCACTGAAGCTGGGAAATCAATAAACTCTCCACGTTCATATATCGCTTCCTCTGTTAAATTATTTTGTACCATAAACAGCGCCATATCTCCAACAACTTTAGATGATGGTGTTACTTTAACAATATCACCAAACATCTGATTAACCTCTTCAAACATTTGTTCCACTTCATTCCAACGCTCTTCTAACCCCACTGCTTTTGCTTGTTGCTGTAAATTACTGTATTGTCCACCAGGCATTTCATGGTCATATACTTGCGTATGTGGTGCCTTCATTCCATTTTCAAAATCTTCATAATAATGTCTGACACCTTCCCAATAGGTTGATAGTTGTTCCACACCATCAATGTTGATATCTGGTTGATGTTCTGTTCCATCCAATGCATAATATAAAGATTGTGTACTCGGTTGTGATGTAGAGCCACTCATTGCACCTGTAGCTACATCAACAACATCCACCCCCGCTTTAATTGCTCTTGCATACATAAATACTCCATTTCCACTCGTATCATGGGTATGTAAATGAATAGGAATATTAATAGATTCTTTTAGAGAATAAATGAGTTGATATGCTGCTTCTGGTTTCAATAATCCAGCCATATCTTTGATACCTAAAATATGTGCACCAGCATTCTCTAATTCTTTTGCTAGATTTGTATAGTAGGTTAAATCATATTTCGTACGTCCTGTATCCAAGACATTTCCCGTATAACAAATCGAAGCTTCTGCAATTTTATTATTTTCTCTTACCGCTTCAATCGCTGGTACCATCCCTTCTAACCAATTCAAACTATCAAAAATTCTAAATAAATCAATACCTTCTTCTGCACTTTCTTGCACAAATGATTCAATCACATTATCAGGATAATTCGTATATCCAACCGCATTACTCGCACGTAATAACATTTGGAATAATATATTCGGCATTTTCTCTCGTAGTTGACGTAAGCGATTCCATGGATTTTCACGTAAGAAACGGTAAGCAACATCAAACGTTGCACCGCCCCACATTTCTACAGAAAATAAATTTGACTGTAATTTAGCTGTTGGTTTTGCAATCTGTAATAAATCTTTCGTTCTAACACGTGTCGCTAACAATGATTGATGTGCATCACGGAAAGTTGTATCTGTTAATAATACTTTTTCTTGGTCTTTTAACCATTTTGAAACATAATCAGGTCCATGGGCGTCTAACAATTGCTTTGTACCTTGAGCGGATTCAATAATTCCATCCACATCGGGTGTAATAATTGGTGTGAAAATCGGCTTTTGTCTCTTCGGCACACCATCGACCCCATTGATTGTCATATCTGCAATATATGTTAATAACTTCGTACCTCGGTCTTGGCGCTTTTCAAAATCAAATAATGCTGGTGTATCATCAATAAAGCTTGTATCATAATCACCGATTAAAAAACTCTCATGACGGACTACGTTTTTTAAAAATGGAATATTTGTTTCTATACCACGAATTCTAAACTCTTTTAAATTTCGTAACATTTTAATCGCTGCCTGCTCAAATGTTAAAGCCCATGTCGACACTTTGACCAACAATGAATCATAGTACGGCGAAACATCAGCACCTTGGTAACCATTTCCGGTATCTAAACGCACACCAAAACCACCACTTGAACGATAGACCATAATTCTTCCCGTATCAGGCATGAAATCATTTAACGGATCTTCCGTCGTCACGCGTGATTGAATTGCATATCCATTTGTTATAATATTTGCTTGCGCTGGAATACCAATCGAAGCATCGTGCAAATTCATTCCTTCCGCAATCTTAATTTGCGTTTGTACAATATCAACACCTGTAATCAACTCTGTGATAGTATGCTCTACTTGAATGCGCGGATTTACCTCGATAAAATAAAAATCTTCACCAGTAACTAAAAACTCTACCGTTCCCGCATTAATATAGTTTACATTTTTCGCTAATTGTACAGCAGCATCACAAATTCTCTCACGAAGTTCCTCAGATAACGATATACTCGGAGCGATTTCAACCACTTTTTGGTGACGTCGTTGAATCGAACAATCACGTTCATATAAATGGATAACGTTTTCATATTTATCTCCAATAATTTGCACCTCTATATGTTTGGGATTCCGAATAAATTTTTCTACATAAATCTCATCATTACCGAATGCTGTTTTAGCTTCTGATCTTGCACGATCATATGCTTCCTCAAGTTCACCTTTATGATGAACAATACGCATACCACGTCCACCACCACCTAATGACGCTTTAATGATGATTGGATAGCCTGACGATTCGGCAAATTTCTCCACTTCAGAAATGGAAGATACAGGACCATCAGAACCTGGAATAATCGGCAAACCAGCTTTAATTACTTGTTCTTTCGCTTTCACTTTATCTCCAAACATACGTAAGTGTTCACTCGTTGGACCAATAAAAATAATACCTTCTTCCTCACAACGTTGAGCGAAGTAAATATTTTCCGCTAAAAATCCATAACCAGGATGAATCGCATCGGCACCGATTTCTTTGACAAGTGCTATGATACCTTCAATATGTAAATAAGCTTCAATTGGTCCTTTATCTTCCCCTATTAAATAAGCCTCATCTGCTTTATAACGATGTAGCGAACTAGCGTCTTCTTTCGAATAAATCGCCACTGTACGAATGTCTAATTCTGTACATGCTTGGAAAATTCTTATCGCAATTTCTCCCCGGTTTGCAACTAGTACTTTATTGATTTTTCTGACATTTGTCATTCTAGCCTCTCCTTGTAACTCTATTAATATTTCCCTTAGATTTCTATTTGAAATTCAATCTATCATAAAAGTTATCATTCTCTTGATTCAATAGCTTCCATCAATAAATCAACGATATGTACTGCTCGTACCGAGTCAGATAATCCTTCTCTTTCTATACCTAGTTTCATCTGTAATAAACAACCTGGATTAGTCGTTACAATAGTAGTAGGGTTAACCTCTTTTATCTTGGCCATTTTATAATTTAAATGTTTCATAGATAACTCTGATTGCACAATATTATATATACCAGCAGAACCACAACACCTCTCGGCATCTTCCATCTCCATATATAGCGATCCTTTGATAGATTGAAGCAATAATCTTGGTTCAGAAGACACACCTTGTACATTTCTTAAATGACAAGAATCTTGATAAGTAATTACCTGATTAGGTAAAGATAAATCCATTTCATGTAAGTTTAGATCAAACAAAATGGAAGTAATATCTTTAATTTTGTCTGAAAAATTTTTGGCCCGTTCACTCCATTCAGAATCATCCTTTAACAAATGAAAATAATCATGTAAAAATGCTCCACATCCTCCAGCATTCGTAATAATATAATCGACATTTTCAGATTCGAAGGCCATAATATTTTTCTTCGCTAATTCTTTTGCCTTGTTTTTTTCACCTGAATGTCCATGCAGTGCACCACAACAATTTTGTGTATTAGGAACAACGATTGAACAGCCAATTTTTTGTAGTAAATTTATAGATGATTTATTTGTCTCTAAAAACATCGTATCCATTAGACATCCTTTAAAAAAGGCAACTCTTACTGAATTCTCTTTATTCACTCCGTAATGTGACGGTTGACCGCGTACCTCTTTTTTTGTGGGAACCCTCGGTAATACCCTTTCCATTATTTCCATTGTTTCTGGTAATACTTTCATAATACCAATTTTCCTAGTGATTTTTTGCAGCCCAGTACGTTGATATAATCCAATTAAAGATGCTATCGATTCCATTCTATTTTGCCTAGGAAATAATTCTTCAAAAACTATCTTCCTTAACACTCTTACTGGTAAAGAATGCTTTTTATATTCATTAAATATATCTCTTGCTTCTTCTAACAAATAACCATAATTTACTCCAGCAGGACATGCTGGCTCACATGCTCTACAACCGAGACATTCATTTAAAGTTTGTTCAATATCTAAATCAGGCTCTATTTCACCGTTTACAATACCCTTCATCAAAGCAATTCGACCTCTAGGAGATTGTGTCTCATCGTACCCTGACTGAATATAAGTTGGACAAACTGGTAAACAAAATCCACAACGCATACAATTTTCCAATTCATCTCGATCCATACGTTCTTGAAAGGCTGTGGTTATTAAATCTTTTGTCAAATTATTCATATATCATTCACCCACACTTTCTTCTGCTTCTATAAATAACTTACCTGGATTCATTATATTATTCGGATCAAAGCCTTCTTTAATTATCTTCAATGCATTAATTCCAGCTTCTCCAATTTTTAATTTTAAATAAGGTGCCTTCATTGCGCCAACTCCATGTTCACCAGTAATTGTTCCACCCAATTCTACAGCTTTTTCAAAAATCTCGCCAAATGCCTTTTGAACTTTAGCAAATTCCTCTTTGTCCCTAACATCCGTTGGTACGGTAGGATGTAAATTTCCATCCCCTGCATGACCAAAAGTACAAATTAAAATATCATATTTTTCAGCTATTTGATTAATTGCTTTTACCATTGGAGCTACTTGGGATCTTGGTACAGTGGCATCCTCTAAAAAAGTAGTAGGTCTTAATCGAGCAATCGTTGATAATGCCGATCTACGTGCTACAGTAAGTGATTCAGCCTCTTCTTTCGTCTCCGCTATTCTTACAGATGAAGCGTTATAACTTTGGCATATCTTTGCTATTTCTCCAATATCTTTTTCAACCACTTCTTCTGTTCCGTCTTGCTCAATTAATAAAAGAGCATGTGCATCCGTAGGTAAACCAACTTGTGCATAATCTTCTACAACCTTAATTGTAGGTTTGTCCATAAATTCTAGAGTTGCTGGAATGATTTTATTAGCTATAATTGCTGAAACAGTTTCCGCAGCGTCATCAATACTTTTATACGTAGCAAGTAATGTCTTTTTATATTTAGGTAAAGGGACTAATTTAAGTATCGCTTTAGTTACAACCCCTAAAGTCCCTTCTGATCCGACAAAAAGACTTGTCAAGTCATATCCTGCAACATCTTTGGCTAATTTACCACCTGTAGTAATGATATCTCCATTTGGTAAAACAATTGTTAAGCTGAGAACATAATCTTTTGTAACGCCATACTTTAATCCTCTAAGTCCTCCAGAATTTTCACTTATATTTCCACCAATAGTAGAGATATTCATAGAACTTGGATCAGGTGGATAAAGTAATCCAACACTTTCTACTTTTTTTATAATATCTTCGGTTACAACACCTGGCTGTACTGTAATTGTTAAGTTTTGTTCATCAATTTCCAAAATTTGATTCATATGTTTAAATAATAAAACAACCCCACCTTTTAAAGGGGTGGTTCCAGCACTCAGATTCGTTCCAGCTCCCCTTGGTGTGAGAGGAATCTTATGTTTATTACAAACTTTTACAATTTCTGAAACCTCCTTGGTATTTCTTGGAGCAATAACAAGATCTGGTACACTTTGAAAATTTGGTGTTGCATCATAACTATATGAATATAAAGACATTTTTGATGTTTCTACATTTTCATCACCAACAATTTCAATGAATTGTTTAATAATAAATTTATCCATATCATAATCTCCTTCATCTTATACAGAGTAATCAATTAATTTATATTTTAATAAATATAAGCACATAAAATCTATGTAGATTTAAACAAAATTAAAATAATAAACCGTTATTTTTTTGTTGTTTCTTTCAAAAATAATATTGCTAGATATAAAACAATCAAATCGCTAAATTTCCTTGGATTAAATTGAGTAATTTCCTCAATCCGTGAAAGGCGATAGTGCAAAGTATTTATATGAACAAAAAGTTTGCTTGCAGCTTGTTGATAAGACAATTCCTCTCTTATAAATACTTCTAATGTAGTTAATAACGATGGATTTCTCTCCAACTTATAAATTGTGCGTTTAACTAAATCCCTTTTTGTTTGCATTGAAATATCTTGTAAACAAAGTTCTAAATATAATTCTGAATAAAAACGAATACTTTCATTACTTGAACTATACTTCAAAGCAATTAAAGCTTGCTCATATGATTGGTAAATTTCACTTGATACAACAACTTGTCCAATACTTATTTGTAATTTCACACAAAAATATTCCTCGCACTTACGTTTAATTTCTTTCAATACAGTTGTTTTTATAAATGAAGATTTAGAGGCATCATGAATCCAAAACAATCGATTATTTCCCCAGCGAACTAATATATCCCTTTTCGGAATATACTGTTTTACATATTCCCAAATACCATTTTGAATCATGGATTTTTCCTTATCAAAAGAAATAATTACACCTTGTTTTTTACCATCCATTGATATATTTAATGTCTTTGCTTGATCTTTTAAATTCTCATTCGCCGTCTTATTATAAAGCCACTCAAAAACGAATGCTTCAATTGTTCTTCTTTCAAGTTCTAATTGCTCTGTATAATAACTTTCGTTAATTAATAATTCCGTCATTTTCCTAATAATTTCGCCAAATGGCTTAACTTTTTCTATATCTCCAGTAATACCAATAACCGCTATAACTGTTTCATTGAAATAAAGAGGAAGATTAATTCCTGTCTTTACTCCTTGTAATTTTTTTACCAATTGTTTATTAATTATAAGTGGTTGCTTATTTTCAACAACTTGTTTTGCGCCCTCATGATACCTACCAATTCGAGAGGCATCCGTACTAGCAATAATTAGAGAGTCAGTATCGCATATGATGATTTGTTCATCTATCATTCCTTTAATTATCTGAATGATTTTATTAGAAAAATTATTCATATTAACCATATAAATACCTACTCTTTTCTTGTAATTTATTCATATTTATGAGCTATATCCAAATAACTATGTAAATAAAAGCAAATATCAGTATAAAAAACTCACTTAAATTACTATAGGAAAGCAAAGACGCTGATTCCCAAGTCTTGGGATGCGTGAAATATATTTCTGAAGCGACAATATCTACATTAATAGAATATTTCATATATACATAAGAATATAAACTCATTTTTTTTCTTCTTTTATAATTATTTTAAGAGGATAATTCAATATATTTGCTGACTTTTGTAATGCATTTTGCAAAGGGGAAGTACATAAGAGTGCAATGTATAAATACGTAAGCTTTTCAGATTTATTTAAATATTTAACAGATTTTTTTTAGGCATTGTCAGCATCTCTTTCAATCTCCACAACCTTGATTAGAGCAATTTTGAGAGTCTGACAAGCCTTTTATTTGATCATTTTTAATGTGCAGCGTTGTGTATTTCTTTGCCATAAACAATTAATCCGATTAAGGTAAAACAAGTATTAAAATTTATAATTAGCTGTAATTACTTTTATTTGTATGATAAAGCTACCGGTAACCAAACAACTTAAAATATCATTCTTTAAATTAACCATGTAATATTATAAAAGAACCATCACATCCTAGACGGCATGTACATCACAATATCTGGGAAAATGATTAGAATAACAATCATTAATAATAAGATAAAAATAAACGGAATGGACCCCGCAAATACTTTTTGAACAGGTATTCTTGCATACTCACTAGTAATAAATAAATTCAATCCTACTGGCGGGGTAACTAGACCGATTTCAAGTAACAATACTAGGACTACACCAAACCAAATCGGTTCAAAACCCAATTCCACTATTAACGGAAATACGATCGGAAGAGTAATTAACAAAGATGCAATCATATCTAAAAATAACCCTAAAATTAAGTACATTACAATAATAAAAAACAAAATCGTATACGCTGATAAACCACTTGCAACTATTGCATCAACTATTCTCACGCCTACTCTAGTTGTTGCAATAAAATTAGCAAATATATTAGCACCTATTACTATTAAAAAGATCATAGATGTTTGTCTAGCGGTCGTAATTAATGAATCATAAATCGTTTTTACATTTAACTTTCTTAAAATTAGTCCCATTGCTAAGGCACCAAATGCACCAAAAGCCGCAACCTCAGTTGATGTTGCAACACCTAAATATAACAGGGTAATAACAAATATAATAAGTAATACTGCTGGCACTACCTTTTTTAAGGATGAAAACCTGTCTCTCCAAGTAGATGCTTCAACTGTATTTTTATTTCTAAATGAAACAATAATTATATATCCAATAATTATCATCGCTAAAACTATGCCCGGTATTACCCCAGCAATTAACAGTTTTCCTACAGATGTTTCCGTCTGTATCCCATATAAAATCAACGGAATACTTGGGGGTATAAGAACTGCTAAAGTTCCCGTACACGAAGCTATTAAACCAGCGGCAAATTTAGACGAATAATTTGATTTCACCATTTGAGGTATGGCAATTTGAGCCATTGTTGATGTAGCTGCAACACTTGAACCAGATAACGCACCAAATCCCGCACTGGCTATAACTGACGCCACACCAGCTCCACCAGGTAAATGCCCAATCCATTTAAGCATACTATCAAATAAGTCATCAGCAATTCCACTTTTCGATAAAAAATGTGCCATTAATATGAATAATGGAATAGTTGTAAATGTAAAGCTATTAACACTTCTAAAACTAATGCTTGTTATATTTGACATGAACACATCTAATCCATTAATGAAAAGCAATCCACCAGATCCTACGATAATAAGTACAAAACCAATCGGCATACCTATAATAATTAAAGTTACTAAAGAAATTATAGCTATTAATTCAATCAATTCTCATCCCTACCTTCACGAATGCTTGTTGTCGGATTTTTCTTAAAAACTTCAAATATGAGATCTATAATATTTAAAATCAATCTGATGATAATTAACAGTAAACCAATTGACATAACTAAGTATGCAGGGGCTATCAAATACTCAAGTGATCCAACAGATCTTATATCATTCTCAAGGTATTCAATAAATAAATTAAAACTTGCGATACATATCAAAGATAATATCGGGATTATTAACATACCTTTAAATATATTTAAATAAGTCGCTGCTTTTTTTGATAATTTAGATTCCAAAACATCTGCCTTAACATGACCATTCACTCTATGTGTATAACTAATCCCAAAATAAACTATTAATATCATAAAATAATCGCCCGATATTTCCATAATTCCAGGTATCGGAGAATTAAACACATACCTCATCGCAACATCTGCAAAAATAGCTAACATCATAACAAACACAGATATTAAGGAGATGTTAATAAAGATATTCTCTAATCTCTCAAATACAAATCGTATTTTCTTCAAAATAAAAACTCCTTCCTTTAATGAATTAAATGATGGTAGAACTATTCTTTTACTTAGCTATAAATCTTGTATATTTTATAATAGACTTTTTTATTTAACCCTACATTCATAGACTTAAAAATTTTCTTTAATTTCATTTTAATAAAGTTTTAACACTCTAACATGAATATTTTCATCTTAGAGTGTTAAATTAATTATTGTTAATTTAAATCTTCTATTTTTTCTAAAAGTAAGTCATACGCCTCTTTGTATTTATCATCTTGCTTCTCCAACCAGCTTTCTCTTATTTCTTCATAAACGTCAAGCCACTGTTGTTCTTCTTCTTCCGAAATTCTCTTAAAAAGACCGTCTTCTATCCATTCTTCTTCAATTCCCAAGCTGTCCTCATCAAAAATAATACTACTAGATTTAGCAATTTCATCACCAGCTTGGTTGATTGCATCTTGAATATCTCCCGGTAAACCATTCCAAGTGTTTTCATTAATCATTAAACCGTATGGACCTGCCCCAAACCTTGAGTTAGGTGCACCATCCTTAATTAAATCTCCCATACTCCACGCATTTAATGTCGATGGATAATGGTTTACTACGTCGACTACTCCTTTTTCAAACGCTTCATACATTTCCGAAGGAGATAAAGTTACTGGTGTACCACCTAAATGTTCAATTGTTTCTTTAAAAACTCCACCATTACTCATTACCTTCATACCTTTTAAATCATCTGGTGTTTTAATTTCTTTACCAGTTGTAAACAATGCATAAGGTAAAGTTACCATTCCCATAATAGGACGTACATTATTCTTCAAGAAATCCTCTTCTAAAATAGGTTCTGATTTTACTAAGTCATTAAAAATTGGCGTCATTTCCCCACCAGTAGTTACTAATCCTGGCATAGCCAATAATGAACTTGAAATAGGGAATTCATTCGGATATGTCCACGCATTAAAATGTGCGATATCAACAACACCATCACCTACCATATGAACAAAATCTGCAGCTTTTCCCAATTGTTCAGCAGGGTAATACTTGAACTCAACTCTTCCGTCCGTTAATTCTTCCACTCTCTCCATGAATGGTTCTATTGTATCCTTTGAAAATGGATGCGTTGTTGTAACAACTGTAGTTAAAGATAATGTATATGTTTCTTCAGAATCATCAGAACCTTTTGAAGTTGATGAAGCGCTACCATTACATGCAGTTAAGATCAATAAAATGAAGACACTACATAATAAGCCAATTTTCTTTTTCATTTTAAACACCCTTCCCATTTTACTTTTTTATTGTTATTTTATATTCATCAGCATTAAGGATAATTTCGCTAGAGTTCTTCAGGCTTTCAAATTCCTCTTCCGAGAAACCTTCTGCAATTGGAATCTCGGCAAAAATAGCTCCTTGAACCATTACTGGATTAGCCTTCATAAAGATTAATGCCCTAGGCGCAAAATTTTTATCCTTCAACATATTTAATGCCCATCCAGCTGCAATACCACCTCGCGCATAATCACAGATTAATATTTTCCCCGAAACCCTTTGTCCATCGACGGGATGGCCTTCCACAGAAAATTCCCCTGTTGTACGATTTAAATGATATCGTGGACTAAAGCCCCCTGTCATAACTACAATTTCACCAGATACTTCTTCTCCAAATGCACGTTCTACTACAATAGTTTCTTCATTTCCCTTCATTCTAAGCTCCCCCTTACTGCGGTCTCAATACATTCTTCAGTAGTTCTAACAACCGGAATAAAACGATGAGCTTTGACGTTATTGGCCAATTTTACTGAGTTAGTAACCAATGTACTCCACTGATTTTGCTTTCTTATATCTGTCAATCCATCTAAGATATAAAAACAAACACCTCTTAAGAAAATACCACCTGCATCACGAATTTTTTGAACAAAACCACTTTGTTCTGCCTGTTTATATGTAGATTCAGGTGTCGTAATAATAAACGTTGTCCCCTTAGCAATTTTCTGACCTTCCAATAAATTAGAAACTTTCCTAATCTCAGTTAATGATAACTGAGGACCAGATAAAACTATTACACCAGCATGAGGATCTTCATATTTAAATGATTGGTATTCATTTATTAAATCATTCTTTGTTATCGTAATCACTTCTATATTATCTTTGTGTCCAGTTGCTTCTTCAACTGTTGAAGCTTCTGGCGTTACACCGACAACATGGAACATAGCAACAGACCATGTTGCCATACTAGCTCCTAAATGTTTCAAATCATCCGAATCAGGATTATATTGTTCCACATTTTTAATAACTGGAACTTGATTATAATCAAATACTTTCGAACCAATTATTCTTCCTAACATTCCCCAATCAGCCAAATCATTCATTTCAGCTTGTACATCAAATACAACGGTACCTTTTCTATTCTCTTCAATATGGAATCCATATTCTGGAACACGTCCTGTTATCGCTGCTGATATAACCGCAGGACCGCTCTCAAAGTTTGTTCTGGCACCAAATATAGAATTCGCATAAATAACTGTTCCTGTATCTCCCCAAGCTACATTTTCGTTTAGACGTGGTTGAGACGCTACTTGATAATTAATACAAGAATCTATTGTCATTGCACCTAAATTTTTCACCGAGCTAATAACCTGTTTTTCTTTCTTGATCATTTCTTCCTTCTGTCCAAGAGTACTTCCCTCATCAAATTCAATACATCTTGCATTTGTTGTTGCTGGTACAGAAAACTTACCATTTTCCACTTCCGTTAAATTTTGTAAAAACTGCAGACCAATATCTCCCATTACTTCTATATCTGCTGTAATATGTGCCTGAGAAATTGGCACAAAACATTTTGCGTTATAATACTTCCCAACTTTAACTTGATATTCAATAGCTTGCTGAATTGCCTTACCAAAATCACCAGCAAGCATTCGCTGTTCTTCATCTGTTAAATGCATATGAAATCCTCCCCAGATTATATTTTCATCTTAATTTTCAGCTCTGTAAAATGCTGCCATCATCCCACCATCAACTGGCACAACCGCACCCGTCATAAATGTAGTCTCATCTGATGCTAGAAAATTCACTGCATTTGCAATATCCTCTGGCCTTCCTAGTCTATTCGCTGGAATTAAATCTCTCATAATATTGAAATGCTCTTCGGGATCATCAGGATTTAATTTTTTAGCAACCCTTTTAGTTATCTCAGAAAATACTGGACCAGGTGCAACTGCATTTACACGAATATTTTTTTGTGCATTTTCTACTGCAGCAGTTTTTGTTAATCCAACGACCGCGTGCTTACTAGCAACATACGCACTTCGATTAATCATACCCCTTGTTCCATGAACAGATGCAGTATTAATAATACTACCGCTTCCTTGCTTCTGCATAACTTGTAAAATATACTTCATCCCTAGAAATACACCTATTGTATTTACTTCCATTACACGCATAAACGATTCTTCATCATATTCACTTGTTTGAATAACTTCTGCATCAATACCAGCATTATTAAAGAATATATCAATACGATTAAATTTCTCTACCGCTTCCTTTACAAAGTTTTGCACATCTTCTTTTTTTGTAACATTTGCTTGAACGAAATGAACATCGTTCGTAATCTCTTTCACAGCACTAATTGTGTCTTTTGCCGCCTCTTCTTTCAAGTCGACTAATACTAACTTTGCACCTTCATTTGCGAATCGTTCGGCTACAGCACGTCCAAGACTTCCACCCGCACCTGTTATAACTGCTACTTTATCTTTTAACATTTCTTTTCCTCCCAAATTTACATATAAATTATTTCATTGGTTTAAATACTGGTAACTTTACAGTTCCTTGCGGTTTAAACGTTACCTCTACTGGTATATCGCATTTGATATCCTCAAGATCACATTCAACTATATTACTGATCATTCGGACCCCTTCGTCCAACTCTACTAATGCTGATATATACGGTACATCTTCTTCAAATCCAGGTGGACCAAAACGAACAATAGTATATGAATATATTTTTCCTGTCCCTTTACTTTCATGCCACGAAATATTACTACTCATACAATGCGGACAAACTATTCGTGGATAGTAAATATATCTATTACAATCATCACAACATTGAATTAATAGCTGTTCATTATTACACCCATCCCAAAACTTTTTCGAATCCCCATCAATAACTGGAATTGGCTTTGTCATTTTAATCCCTCCCCAAAATACAAACTGAAGTAGAAGACAACACTCCACCAGTGCCATTAACTAAAGCTGTCTTTGCATCTTTCACTTGTCTGTCGCCAGCATCATCACGTAATTGCCTTACAGCTTCAATTAATAAGAAAATACCATACATTCCCGGGTGACAATACGATAGACCACCACCATTTGTATTTAACGGGAATGCCCCTCCTGGTCTAATTCCCTTACTTTTAATAAAATCAGCCGCTTCCCCTGCTTTACAAAAACCTAATGATTCTAATGTAATAAGGACTGTAATAGTAAACGAATCATAGATTTGAACTACATCAATTTCATCGTGAGTTAATCCAGACATTTCAAACGCCGCTGCTGCAGATTCTTTTGCAGATGTTACAGTAAGATCTGGCATAGCTTGAATCGACCAATGCGAATGGGATTCCCCGTGTCCCAATACCCAAATAGGTGGATTCTTCATTCGCTTTGCCCTTTCAGCAGAAACTAATACGATTGCACCTGCACCATCTGTCACTAAACAACAATCCAACTGATGTAATGGATCTGCAATCATTCTAGAATTTAATACATCATCGATTGATAAATCTTCTCGTCTCATCGCTCTAGGATTTAACTTTGCCCACTCCCTTGCTGCAACAGCTACTTCAGCTAAACTATCAGATGTCACATTATAATCATGCATATAACGATTAGCAGCCATTGCGTATGAACCTACAGGGAAGGGTAATCCAAAAGTGGATTCATATTGAGCTGTTAAAATAGGCGGCATACCCGAACTTCTCGACCTATCCGACCTTTGAGTACTTCCATAAACAATCAGAGCAACTTCACACTTTCCTTCCTTGATAGCTGCTGCTGCATGTCCAACATGAGCTTCAAATGATGCTCCGCCTATATTTGTTGAATCAGTATAAGACGGCTGTATCCCTAAATATTCAGAAATAACTGCAGACGGTTGAACACCGTAACCTGGTTTATGCCACATCCCAGCTGTAAAGATGCCATCAACTTCATCCTTTTCAATTCCTGCATCCTCTAAGGCTTCTTTAGCCACTAATGCTTGAATTTGTAGAACAGTCAATCCATCCCGTACTTTTCCATTTACTAATTCTATTTCTCCAATTCCAGCAATTGCTATATTCTCACTCATACAACATCACCTCTTTTGACTTCTATTTATAGTTCAACTGACTCTAACCATTTTGTATTAAAGTCACCCTTTTCAAAATCCTCTGAATTTAAAATTGATAAATGTAAAGGAATTGTTGTCTTAATTCCTTTAATGTAATAAGTTTCTAATGTTGCCTTTAATTTAGATATAGCTTCTTCTCTCGTATTTCCTTTCACAATTATCTTTCCCACCATGGAATCGTAATATGGGTTAATTGTATAGCCAGAATGACAAAAGGTTTCAACCCGAACATCTAAGCCACCTGGAGCAATATATTCCTCTATCAAACCAGGTGATGGCATAAAGTTGTTTTCAGGATCTTCCGCATTAATTCGACTCTCTATGCTATGCCCTGAAACATTGACATCTTTTTGTTCGATAGATAATCGCTGTCCTTCACTAATCCTAATTTGTTCTCGAACGATATCTATTCCTGTCACCATTTCAGTTACTGGATGCTCTACTTGAATTCTTGTATTCATTTCAATAAAATAATGTTTATTACGATCTATATCTACCAAAAACTCAATGGTACCTGCGTTGACATAGTTTATATTAGATGTTAAATCGACTGCATCCTTATGAAGCTTTTGACGCAATTTATCTGTAATAAATAAACACGGCGATTCTTCTAACAGTTTTTGATGTCTACGTTGAATAGAACATTCTCTTTCTCCTAAATGAATCACATTCCCATGTGAATCAGCTATTACCTGTACTTCTACATGGCGAGCATTTTGTATATATCTTTCAATATATACAGCATCATTTCCAAAGGCAGCCTTCGCTTCCGTTTTTGCTTCCTGAACAGCATATTTTAACTGGCTAGGCTCATAAACTACTCTCATTCCTTTTCCACCGCCGCCTGCTGACGCTTTAATCAGTACAGGAAAATCAGATTCCTGAACATTTTCTTCTCCACCTTCGATTCCTTCAATTATTGGAACACCTGCTTTAACCGCTGTATCACGAGCAGCAATTTTATCACCCATTAAATTGATATGTTCTGCTTTAGGTCCTATAAATAAAACACCAGCATCTTCGCACTTTTGTGCGAATTCTGCATCTTCCGCAAGAAAACCATAACCTGGATGAATTGCATCCGCCTTAGTCGCTAATGCTATTTGAATAAGATTGTCCTTTTTTAAATAACTTAAATTAGATGCGGCTGGGCCTATACAATATGCCTCATCTGCTATTTTTACATGCAACGAATTTTCATCCGCTACAGAATATACAGCAACAGTCTTTACACCTATTTCCTTACAAGTACGTATAATACGTACAGCAATTTCACCTCTATTGGCGATTAATATTTTATTTATTTTCATTTAAGTGCTCCTAACCTTATTTTCGTTCCCTTATTTGAAACGCTTACATAACTGTAATTTTTATTATTTGTAATATTTTTCATTAAAGTAACTACTGGGTTATCTAATAGTTCATTACTTGTATTAATCGGTCCAGCTTGTTTCATACGATCAACATGATTTCCTTTAATTAAATATCGTAAAATTCTTTCCTCATCCGTCATGTTCGGATAACGATTCCTTAATTCTGGTACAAACTTCCCTTCATTTTTCTTTACTGTTATTGATTTAGATCCGTTTTCAACAATTTTTTTAACGATATTTTGTTTAATTGGAGCAATTAATTTACCATAATGACCTAAAACATATTTTTTCACTTCATCTGGTATTACTTTATATCTTTCTCCGTTCATGACATTAAGTACCGCTTGTGTACCGACTAGTTGAGAAAATGGTGTTACCATAATTGGCCAAGCTAAATCCTCTCTTATTCTTCCAATTTCCTCTAACACTTCATCATACTTGTCGGCAATTCCAGCTGCTTCAAGTTGAGAAACCATATTTGAAAGCATTCCACCTGGTATTTGATGTTTATAATGAAATGCATCGTACTCTGCAACTTGTCCTATAGGAAATCCTTCTGTTTCAGCTACTTTAAAGAAATGTTCACTAATTTCATCAATCAATCGATCATTAACTTTTATTTTATATCCTAAATCACGAAGATTTTTCACTACGGTTTGTGTAGTCGGTTGAGATGCTCCGTTAGATAATGGGGATACAGCCATATGAACTATATCAACACCAGCTTTAACTGCTTCAATATAAACCATTGGTGCCAGTCCTGTTAGGGAATGTCCATGTAATTCTAGTGGAATATCTCCTAAGACTTCTTTCATTACAGGTACTAATGTTTTAACTCTTTCCGGCGTTAATACACCTCCAGCATCCTTTAACATCACTGTGTCCACATTAGCTTTTGTAATTAACTCTTTTGTTTTTTCTCTGTATAATTCATCTGTATGAATAGGAGATTCGCTAAAAACAAGTGCCCCTACTGTTAATGCGCCTCTTTCTTTCGCCGCATTTAAAGAAACTACCATATTATCTATATCTAACAATCCATCAAAAACTGCTATTTTACCAATCCCATTATCAACCATCTTATTTACCATTAGTTCGACAAGATCATCTGAATACATATCAAAGCCAATTAAATTTTTACTCCGTATCCAAGCAATAGTTGGAACATCTTTAATATGTTCATTTACAATACGAATACGTTCCCATGGATCTTCATCTAAATAGCGTACACAAGCATCGAAATGAGCCATCGCCATTAATTCGACAGAATCATAACCAACTTCATTGATTTTTTCCAACACTGGTAGCATCATTGGTGTTGACATTCTAGTTGCCCATAAACTTTGTGGTCCATCGCGTAATGTCGTATCTATTATTTTTATTTCTTTCATTTCGTGGACCCCACACTACTTTTTTCCACTACAAATAGTGGTTGATTGTATTCTACTAACTCTCCATCCTCCACTAATATCTCTACTATCTTTCCATTTTCGGTGGCTGGAACCGAGTTAAATAACTTCATTACTTCAATTAGACAAACAGTGTCCCCTTCTTCTATCGAATCGCCTACTTGAACATAAGTTGCTTCTTCTGGGGAAGGCTTACTGAAGAAGGTACCTACCATCGGTGCGTGAATTACATATGTATTTTCATTTATCAATGGATTTCCATTATCAATCTGCTTATTTTCATCCTTTTTACTTTCTTGGGTAACTGGTGATGGATTTGTTTGTATATTAGATTGAACTAACACCTCATCTACTAATTTTGATTGTCCGTTATTATTTTCCCTACCATTAATAATATCTTTAATATCAGTTAAATTCATTTCCTTTTTAATCACCATTAATTCAAAATCTTTGTCCTCTAAGCTTAAAAACCCATAGTTTGATTCATCAACTAATTTTAACATCGAAATAATTTCTTTATTATTTAACGACATGTGTAAACACTCCTTTAATTTTATGGTTGTAATAATAATACTTCATCTTTTACAATTAATTTCGCCTCGGTTAACTCTTGAACTTCCTCTATTGTCATGTTCGGTACAAGTTCTTTTAATACTAAACCTTCCTTTGTCACTTCCATTACCGCTAAATCAGTGTAGATTTTTTTCACAACGTTTGAAGCTGTCAACGGAAATGTACATTCTTTCAAAATTTTAGATTTACCTTCTTTTGTTGTATGAAACATTGTGATGAATACACTTTTAGCTCCTTTAGCTAAATCCATTGCACCACCAATACCTGGAATTGCTTTAGGATCTGTGATCCAGTTAGCTAAATCTCCTTTTTCTGATACTTGGAAGCTACCCATAACAGATACATCTAAGTGACCTCCTCTAACCAAAGCAAATGATTCGGAATGATTCACGTAAACCCCACCCTCCACTAAAGTTACGGGCTCTGCACTTACATTGACTAAATCTAAATCTATATCTTCTTCTGGAGGATTTTCTCCCGATCCAATGATACCGTTTTCACTATGAAAAAAAATTTCCTTTTCTTCTATATAATTACTAACTAATGTGGGGATGCCAATTCCTAAGTTTACATATGAGCCATTTGGAATATCTTGAGCACAACGTTTTGCTATTTGCTCTTTAGTTAACCCTTTATTCTTCATGATATAGCCCCCTCTTTCTTACATTCAATAATTCTGTCAACATAAATACCTGGTGTAATAATATGTTCCGGATTTAATGGATAATCTACAACTTCTCCTACTTCCACAACAGTAACCTTGCCAGCTGGAGCCATTGTTGGATTATAATTCCTTGCAGCTTTTCGATAAACTAAATTTCCCCATCGATCAGCTTTTGTGCTATATATAAGGGCAAAATCTGCTTTAATACCATACTCCAATAAATATTCCTCTCCATTAATTAACTTTTTTTCCTTCCCTTCTTCAACAAGAGTTCCTACACCTGTTTTTGTGTAAAATCCTCCAATACCTGCGCCTCCAGCTCTGATTCTTTCTGATAGTGTCCCTTGAGGCACCACTTCTAACTCAAGTTTTCCAGTATTATACAAATCCTTAAATACTTCACTTCTATTCGTTCGAGGAAATGAACATGTAATTTTTTTCACTTGTCCATTTGCAATTAACTTAGCAATTCCGTCATCACCTATACCCGTATGATTCGTAATAAGCTCTAAATTATGAACATTTTTATCTAACAGATAATTTAACAGTGTTTTTGGAACACCTGCATCAGTTTGACCACCAATCAGTATAGAGGTACCGCTTTCAATTCCTTTCATAGCAGCCTTAATATTTTCTACAGATTTATTAATCATACATTAAACTCCCTTTCATAATTCCTTCTTCAAATTTAAATATTTATTCCTCCGTTTTTAGTTATACTAAAGTTAAATTGATATAAATCTGAACAAAAATAAGCAACAGTCACTTCTCTTGGGTACTTGTCAGGACAAAATGTAGTCCGATTCATTTTTAAGTAATATGATTTAGTTTCTTTATTTAAAATTCTATCGATACTTTCATTACCATTAGAGACTTCTATTTTGTATCTCGCCTCATCCAACGGTATAGATAGTTGTTTTTCTATTAATTCGTATAGCTTCATTTCTTTAATTTGACTTTCTAAAATTTCAATTGATGATGGAAAATACGCAATTGAAAATGCAAGTGGGTTATTCTCTACAAAATAAATACGTTCAATTAAATATACTCCCTCCCCTTCCGGAAGATTCAGTCTCTTTGAGATATGGGGCGGTGGAATAACATATTCGAAATTATGTAATTTCGTATATGTTTCGACACCTTGTTGGGTTAATATCTCATAAATTCCTTTCAATTCATTAAAGTCCATTTCAATTAATGTGTTCTTTACATACATTCCTTTTCCTGGACTAACCGTAATCATATCTTTTTCTACCAACTGAGCAATGGCTTTTCTAATGGTTGCTCTACTTACTTTATACTTATCTACCAAATCATATTCTGTTGGTAATCTGTCTCCCTTTTCCAACTCTCCTATTTCAATCATATTTATAATACTATCTGCCACTTGTTGATAGATTGGAATACTACTTTCTCTTTTTAAAAGCATATTGTAACCTCACTTTTATATATTTCTTTATTAATAAACCAACAAACAACACCAAACATCTGCATACATCTGCATACATCTTATGCGTTAAACAATACTTTAATCGATACATTTGCATTTGTCAATATCTTTTGACAATATTGAAAATTAAGTTAATTAAAATTAACAAAAATTAGTTTAGTAATATAAATCCCTGTTCTATAACTTCAAACTTTAAATACTAAATAATTTAGATTACTTCCATTTTAAACGCCTTTGGACTTTAAGGAACTTTGTTATTGACATCAATACTGTATTTTGCTTGTTTGTTTATATTATATTTTCTAAATACACTTAACATATTTATCTACAGATCGAATTCATAGTGAGATTTTGTGCTTTTTGAAAATATATATTTCAAAGATCTTCAAAACGTTACATAGTAAGCTAAATATAGCTATTGAGATCACCTGATAGTAATCTGAATTTTCTGATCCCGGTTTACTTTTAAACAATTTTATATAATAATTAGAAATGCAACTTTTACTCAGGAGGGAATTATATGATTATTTTTTATTTTTTAATAGGTTTATTAACTTCAATCATAGGCGCTATCGCTGGTATTGGAGGGGGTGTTATAATAAAGCCTATACTAGATTTTTTAGGGCATTATGACATTGGAACTATAAGTATTTTATCCGCATCATCAGTTTTAGCAATGGCTGTCGTCTCTCTTTCAATTATGTTTATAACAAAAAAAACTAAGATTAATTACAAAACATCAGGATTACTTGCAGCCGCCTCAATGATAGGTGGATTTTCAGGGAAAAAAATATTCATTTATTTAATTGAATATATTGACAATATGGAGATGATTGCTTTTACACAATCAATCATTTTAACTGTTCTAATGTCTCTAATACTCATTTATCATCTGATGAAACATAAATTAAGAGTATTTCAGTTACAACACCCTGTCGCTATTTTATTTATTGGATTTATATTAGGTATTACCTCTGCATTTTTGGGTATTGGAGGAGGCCCCTTTAACATAGCTATATTAACGCTTGGTTTTTCTATGCAACCAAAAGAAGCTAGCGCAAATTCAATATTTATCATATTTTTTTCTCAAACATCTTCTCTTTTAACAACGACTTTCACAACGGGTTTTTCTACTTTTGAGTTAGACATGTTAATATATATTGTAGTTGGTGCAATTATTGGAGGTATTTTGGGTAGCGCATTATTAGCAAGATTATCACATAAATATGTAGACCATGTATTTACTATTGCTACTTTAATAATTGTATTCGTTAATATCTATAATTCATTAAATACTTTTCCACATTTTTCCTAAGACTTCCATCATAGCAACATAATACTAGTAAAGTTCCATGAACACATTCTAAGTAAATTTTCACAGGATATATATGCATGAATTTTCACTAGTATTATTTTGGATATTTAATTACACAACCTTAATTTTGCATTACTCACTTGTGATTATTTCCCAACACAATGCTACTTTATAACTCTTTGTGTCTCGATCGCGAGTGGAAGAATATTTCCAGTCTAAGAAACAACATTTTGATTTTGAAAACTTTCGTGTTAGAAGCTTAGTATCCATTCAAAATCGGAACCAACTTTTAACATATTCTATTGGTTTAATTGGACTACTATCCGATAAACGAAGAACAAATTTATTAACGAAACGAATTATACAAGATGCAAAAGCATTACGATCTGATATAGAATTTTATTATTATCAAATTGCCAAAGGCATTGTCATAACCCTATCCTATGCAAGAGAAGGAATACAACGATGGTTTTACATACGCAAGAAGGTCCCGGAACAACTGGAAATGAAATTGACCGCATAGCCTTAGCTATATGAAAAAAAGAGCCTAGCAAGGCTCTAGTTTCGTGATATCAAAATATATAAAATGAATGATTTTTTACAACTCTTCATTTTGTGAATAAAAAGTACTTCATTTACTATTTTTTTACATTATGTGGAAATTCAAAGACTTGTGCTTCATTTGTGCCATGTTGTTGAGTAATTTAAAGTTTTAATGAGGAGGGAAACAATGAATAGGATGAAAGCAATTGTAAAACAAAGTGCAAAACCAAATGACTTTTCCCTAATGGAAGTACCAATCCCTGATATCAATGAAGACGAAATGCTGGTTCGTGTGAAAGCTATCGGAGTTGGGATTCATGATGGCTACTTTTTGCCTTCTGATATCAAATATCCTTATCCTATTGGCATTGAAGCAGCAGGCATTATTGAAAATACAGGGCGAAATATTACTGATTTTCAGGAGGGGGACCGGATTGCGTTTGTCAGTATGATGCAAACAAAAGGAGGCACATGGGCTGAATATGCAGTTGTTGCAGACAACTCGCTCATCATTCCGATACCTAAAGAAATGAGCTTCACAGAAGCAGCGGCAATTCCCGTCGCAGGCAATACTACCTTAAAAGCCATGCATGCTCTTCAACTGAAACCGAACGATTCCTTATTTATCGCCGGTGCATCAGGGGCAATCGGTACCTTTGCTATCCAAATTGCTGTCGCTCGAAACTGTATCGTTGCAGGATCAGCCTCGAAAAGGAATCATGACTATATGATTTCTCTTGGTGCAAGTAAAACTGTTGATTACCAAGACTCTGACTGGATAAAGCAAGTACAGCAATGGCGATTCAACCTGGCACAGGCATTACAAGTATGCACGTAGTAAAGGATGGAGGCAAGGTCATTCCTATATCAGGTGATCAATTCATGCCACAAAGAAACATCACAATTGAGCAACTTCCTTATCATGTTGATATAAAAGACGAATTAGTCCACTTTATGAATAAGATTGCCTCTGATGAAGTTAAACTTTTCATTGAGCAAACATACTCCTTTGAAAGAGGACTTGAGGCACTGCAAAAGACAAGTACACGCCGTGCCCGTGGAAAACTTGTCATAACAATTCCATAAATGATTATTATGACAAGTTTCTGTTCTTTTTGTATAATTGTTTAGCAATCGGGTGTGATTATTGTACAGTTATTTCACCCAAAAAAGAGGCTGGGACAAAACCCAGTGAAATGAAAAGGTAATTTCAGTAGGTTTATTTTTACTGGAATTACCTTTTCTTTTTATTTGGTCGACTCTGTCGCTCCATAAATCTACTACACTTTCCGCGGACCGGCCTCAACCGATAGAGAAAGAAGTTCACTTTCTCTGTCGTTTTCGGACACGGCTTGTCCCGCAGGAGTCTTCGTAGATTTATTCCGCTTTTATTAAATTTAGACACACAAAAAGAGCACTCTCTGGTAAAATTAAAGTAACCACACAATAACTTTTGGAGGTGCTCTTCATGTTTAAACATTATACCATGAATCAAGTTGTTTTGCCTTTAGA
>Ga0079226_10000525_pt1 | contig 26938 bp, 25 predicted proteins | sample Poulit2014_FD_76345 | JGI IMG/M metagenome (GOLD analysis project Ga0079226, IMG submission 76345) | Agricultural soil microbial communities from Georgia to study Nitrogen management - Poultry litter 2014 | ecosystem: Environmental > Terrestrial > Soil > Agricultural land | place: USA: Georgia...
GATATCGAGCAAGATGGAAGTGTCTTTATTTCATCGACAGATGAAGCAATGAACGAACGAGCGAAAGAAATAATCGAAAACTTAGTTCGTGAAGTAGAGGTAGGGGAAATCTATCTAGGAACTGTAAAACGAATTGAAAAGTTCGGCGCATTTGTAGAAATTTTCCCAGGTAAAGATGGCCTCGTCCATATTTCACAATTACAAAATAAACGTACCAATCGCGTAGAAGACGTCGTATCCGTTGGCGATCAAATTATGGTAAAGGTCCGCGAAATTGACGATCAAGGTCGTGTGAATTTATCACGTCGCGATGTACTTCCAGAACAGCGCGAAGGTAAGGAACGACTTAGTTCACGCTAAATTTATATAAATAAGGGAGAGACTGGGTTGCCAGTTTCTTTTTTATTTTTAGCCTCCTTTTTTACGTTTGGCATGAATTTACTTGCCTGTCATAAAGTAAAGTAGGAGGCGATTATATGCGACGTTTACAAGTTGTTTTATTTTACATATGTATCGTATTTTTTTTACTAATTGTAAGTAAATTAGGAGAATCGTTACATTTACCAGCTTTTCAAACGAAGGATACTCTGTTAGAAGAGATTAAAGCTAATGTAGAAAAATACGAAGAACCTCCTCAAGATGCGTATATCGACCGAGTATGGAAGAAGACCCCTGGAAGAAATGGGCTTCAAGTCCGGGTTGACGAATCGTATAAAGCAATGAAGAAAAAAGGCAAGTTCGACCCGGAGCTTCTCCAATTTAAAGAGATTTCACCAAAAGTAAGTTTGAAAGATTTACCTGCAGCACCGATTTATCGAGGGCATCCAGAAAAAGAAATGGTAGCGTTTTTAATTAACGTATCTTGGGGTACAGAACATGTACCAACAATTTTAAAAACGCTTAAAGAAAAAGATGTGAGAGCTACTTTTTTTCTTGAGGGAAAATGGGCAAAGGAAAATAAAGAATATGTGCGAATGATTCAAGAACAGGACCATTTAATTGGAAATCACGCTTACAATCATCCGGATATGGCTACATTATCGAAAGATGAGATTCAAAAGCAAATCGAAGATACAAATACAATAATCGAAGCAATTACAAAGGAACGTCCACTTTATTTTGCACCTCCAAGCGGAAGTTTTAATAACCTTGTTGTTCAATACGCTCATGAAGCAAATATGGAGACTATTTTATGGACTGTCGATACAATAGATTGGAAGAATCCGTCGGTTTCTGTTATGATAAACCGGGTTATGAAAAACCTTCATCCTGGTGCAATGATTTTAATGCACCCAACGACACCAGTTGCTCAGGGACTTGAACAGTTAATAAACCAAATAAAAGAAGAAGGTTACCGGATCGATACCGTAGAACGATTGTTAGATGAATCGAGGTAGCTCTTGAGGAGGATGCAAAAAATGATAGAAACCTATACATTACGTAATGGAGTACGAGTCGTATTAGAAAAAGTACCCCATGTTCGTTCTGTTTCCATTGGAATTTGGATTTTAACCGGCTCTCGTAATGAAAGAGAAGAAAATAACGGCGTTTCACACTTTCTTGAACATATGTTTTTCAAAGGAACAAAAAATCGAACAGCCCAAGAAATTGCTGAAGCCTTCGATGCAATCGGTGGCTATGTTAACGCATTTACAGCTAAAGAATATACATGTTATTATGCAAGAGTTTTAGATTCTTATAAACGATATGCCTTAGAAGTTTTAAGCGATATGTTTTTTAACTCTACTTTCCCCGAAGATGAACTTGAAAGGGAAAAGAAGGTGATCACCGAAGAAATTAAAATGTATGAAGATACACCGGATGATCACGTCCATCATTTATTGTCAAAGGCAATGTATGGTAACCATCCTCTTGGACGCTCCATTTTAGGATCAGAAACCCATGTCAGCAATATGACGCGCGAATCTTTACTCGAATATATGAACGACTATTATATTCCTGAAAATATCGTCATTTCTGTTGCTGGAAACGTTGACGAATCGTTTATAAAAGATATTGAAGATTTATTTTTGCCTTTAGAACGTAAAGGGAAAACCCAGGCAACCATTACACCGAGCTACGAATTCGATACAATCATCTATGAAAAAGAGATTGAACAAGCCCATCTGTGTATCGGCTTTCCTGGTCTAGCAGCTAACGATGATTTACTCGTTAGCCTAGCTATTATTAACAGTACATTAGGAAATGGAATGAGTTCTCGTTTATTCCAAGAAATCCGTGAAAAACGTGGCCTTGCTTATTCTGTCTTCTCCTACCATAACGCCTATGTCGATAATGGAATGTTAGGGCTTTATGCTGGAACGACGAATGAACAACTTCCTCAATTAAGAAAGGCAATTGATGAAACAATTACTAAGTTATATGAGGAAAGCTTGACAGAGAGTGAATTAACGAATAAAAAAGAGCAACTTAAGGGAAATATTTTATTAAGTTTAGAAAATACAAGTAGTCGTATGTCTCGTAACGGGCGAAATGAGTTGTTACTCCAACGCCATAAGAGTCTAGACGATATTATTAAGGAGATCGATGAAGTAGATTTACAAATGATTCGAAAAACATTAGACCATATCTTTTCCGGAAATAGGGCTGAAGCAGTTATAAAGCCAGCATAAAAAAAGCATATTCATCAGTCCCTTTTCATAGTCATATGAAAAGGGGTGAACTGTTTTGCGATATGGAGACTTAAGTGGGAAGGAAATTATTAATATTCAATCGGGGTCTCGACTAGGCATTTTAGGGCAAACGGATTTACAAATTGATAAAGAGACCGGGGAGATTAAATCGTTAATCGTCCCTACATACAGTTGGTTCGGTTTACGAAAAAACGAACCCCAAACAAAAGTACCTTGGAATAAAATAAAAAAGATAGGTAAAGATATTATTTTAGTCGATTTTAAAGAGTAATAAACATCCTTTGCGAATGGATTGAAATGTAGATTCGTAGAGGGTGTTCTTTTTTTATTTTTTCACTTTTAAAAGAAGTTTCACGTAAAATAAACTAATCTAGGAGCAATTTAAATCGTTTTAATGTAAAAGGAAAAAATATATAAAAACATTCCTTATTTCTTTAAATCTATGATAAGATAAGAGTTACAGTACGTTTTGAACACTTTTTATTTTATATTGTGGAAGGGGACTCGATGAAATGACAACGGAAAAAGCTTATCGTGTAGCAGTTGTAGGAGCAACAGGAGCTGTCGGACAAAACATTATTAAATATTTGGAAGAAAAGCCTTTTAACATAGAAGATATTCAACTTTTTTCTTCAAAACGTTCAGCAGGTAAAAAAATCGAAGTAAATGGCAAGGAAATTACAGTACAAGAAGCGACAGAAGATGGATTCGATGGAATTGATATCGCGTTTTTCTCAGCAGGAGGAGCTGTATCGGAAAAGCTAGCGCCTGCTGCAGTAAAAAGTGGTGCAGTAGTCGTTGATAACACGAGCTTTTATCGAATGGATGAAGATGTGCCTCTTGTCGTTCCAGAAGTAAATGAAGAGGCGTTAAAAAATCATAAAGGAATCGTTGCAAACCCAAATTGTTCAACGATTCAAATGGTCGTAGCATTAAAGCCAATCCAAGAGAAATATGGAATCAATCGAGTAATCGTCTCGACCTATCAAGCGGTATCCGGAGCAGGTTTAGCTGCTGAGGACGAGTTACGTCAACAAGTGAAGCAATATCTTCATGGAGAAGAAATGGAAGCAAACATTTTACCAGCTGGTGCGGATAAAAAGCATTATCCAATTGCCTTTAATGCATTGCCACAAATCGATTTATTTGAAGCAAACGGCTATACAAAAGAAGAAATGAAAATGATTAATGAAACGAAAAAAATTATGAACGAGCCCGATTTACAAGTTGCAGCAACGTGCGTTCGTTTACCAGTTTTCTCTTCCCATTCCGAGAGTTTATTCGTCGAAACAAATACAGAAGGAATTACAGTAGAGGAATTTAAAGAAACGATCGCTCAAGGTGAAGGAATTATTTTAGAAGATGATCCTTCGACTCAGACGTATCCGACACCTCTTGAAGCTCAAGAGAAAAAAGGTGTTTTCGTCGGTCGAATTCGCCAAGACCTAGATGATCCAAAAGGATTCCATATGTGGGTTGTTTCTGATAACTTAGTAAAAGGTGCAGCCTGGAACACCGTTCAAATTGCTCAGTCCTTAGTCAAAAATAATTTAGTATAAGAGGGTCACGTATGCGATTATTAGTCCAAAAATTTGGTGGTACTTCAGTCGAGAGTAAAGAAAGTCGTCGTCATGTAATTCAGAAAATTAAAGAAGCGTTAGAACAACGTTATAAAGTGCTTGTCGTCGTTTCGGCCCTTGGTCGAAACCCTAACCCTTATGCGACCGATACACTTGTGGAAATGGTCGATCCACCGAAGACGAAAAATGAAAAACGTGAACTCGATTTATTAATGTCTGTTGGTGAAATTATATCCTCAACTGTTCTAGCAAATGAATTACGTCGTGAACAAATTAAAGCGGTCGCCCTAACAGGAGCCCAAGCCGGACTGATTACAACAGATGATTATACAGAAGCAAAAATTAAACAAGTAAAGCCTAAGCGAATTCAGCAAGAGTTAAAATCGAACGATGTCGTTGTCGTTGCTGGATTCCAAGGCCGAACAGAAGAGGGAGAAATTACGACGATCGGACGAGGTGGTTCAGATACTTCTGCTGCTGCTTTTGGTGCCTCGTTAAAGGCAAGTTATATCGATATTTTCACCGATGTAAATGGTATAATGACAGCAGACCCCCGTCTTGTGAAGTCTGCTCAGCCAATCGATGTCGTCACTTATACAGAGATTTGTAACTTAGCTTATCAAGGTGCGAAAGTAATTCATCCGCGTGCGGTCGAAATAGCGATGCAAGCAGAGGTGCCAATTCGAATTCGTTCGACTTATTCGAAAGATTTCGGTACGTTAATTACGACGAGTCGTCCGAGCACTTTCGGTGTAGATATTCCAGATCGTCTTGTTACTGGAATTGCCCATATGGAGCGGATTTCGCAAGTGAAAGTATTACAAAAAGAAGATGATATCATAAGCCAGGCGAAAGTTTTTGCGACGATGGCTGAAGCGAATATATCAGTTGATTTTATTAACGTATCGCCGACTGAAATTACGTTTACCGTTCCAAATGAGATTGCCGATTATGTTGCTGAGCTTTTACGCAATTTAAGTTATACTGTATTTGTAACGAAAGACTGTGCAAAAGTTTCCGCAGTCGGTGCAGGAATGACCGGTATACCCGGAGTTGCTGCAAAAATAACAAAAGCCCTTACCGATGTCGGTGTAAAGGTATTGCAATCGGCAGATAGTCATACGACGATTTGGGTTCTTGTAAAACAATCGGAAATGAATAAAGCTGTAAATGCGTTACATGAAGCCTTCGAATTAAATAAAGTAAATCACAAGAAACAAGTATAACGACAAGTGAAAACCTAACGGAAAATAAGTTTCCGTTAGGTTTTTTTGTATGAAAAATTCCTAACTGCAAACAATAGACGAAACTAATCTATTACAGAAAGGTCGTTGAATATGGAACAAAAGAACGAAAAAGAAAAGAATGAACAAACAAAAGAAGCTTCAAGTATTGTGGAAAAAATTAAAGAACTAGGTCAGACAAATGTTCCTGACGCTCCTGATTCTAACATTCACGTCCTGACGATTATCGGTCAAATTGAAGGTCACATGCAACTTCCACCACAAAATAAATCAACAAAATATGAACATGTATTACCCCAACTAATTGCCATTGAACAAAACCCAAAAATTGAAGGCGTCATTATTTTATTAAATACAGTAGGTGGTGATGTAGAGGCAGGTTTAGCTTTAGCGGAGATGATTGCCTCGATGTCAAAGCCGACTGTTTCGATTGTTTTAGGTGGAGGTCATTCGATTGGTGTGCCAATTGCATGTGCTGCAACGACTTCCTTTATTGCACCGACAGCCACGATGACGATTCATCCGATTCGTTTAACCGGCCTCGTCATAAGCGTCCCACAAACATTTGAATATTTGGATAAAATGCAAGACCGTGTCGTTCGTTTTGTTGTCGATCATTCAAAAATTGACGAGGAAACCTTTAAGGAGTTGATGTTTGCTCGAGGTAATTTAACCCGTGATATCGGAACGAACCTAGTCGGTGAAGAGGCGGTTTCATACAAAATTATCGATTATGTTGGTGGGTTAAAAGATGCCATGAATGAATTAAATCAATTAATCGAAGAACGAAAATCGAATAAGAGTTAAAGTAACAGTTTAATTAACGAGAGACTCGAAAGAATTTGCCCGAAGCCCACTCCCTTGTTTATCTTCAATTATGTTATACTAGATAAAGATTAAAAGAACGGTTATCGATAAATGAAACGCTAGGGAAATAGATGGAGTGAACGATTCGTGGCAAAAAAGAAAAAAAGAAAAAGAAAAACATCAATCAAAAAACAGTTTAAATTAGAACTACTAGGATTATTATTTATATTTTTAGCAATATTCGGAAGTGGCGCTTCAATGATTAGCGATGGCTTCGTACCACAATTATTAGAAAATAGCTTTCGCTTATTGTTCGGAATTTGGTACTTTATCGCTTCGATTTTGTTGCTAATAATTGGTGTTTATTATGTAGTAAAACGACGAACCTTTGTCTTCTTAACGAAGCGGAAGTTTGGCTTTTTTCTTATCTTTTTAGGGGTTTTATTATTTACACATATTTATACGTTTGAACGGTTACAAATCGATCTTCAAGAGACGTCGATTTTAAAACGTTCGTGGGAACATTTTGTGCTTTATATTAAAGGAGTTGGCGTCAGTAGCCAATTAGGCGGTGGCATTGTGGGTGCTCTTTTACTTACTGTAACGTACTATTTGTTTTCTTTTGCCGGAGCAAAAATTGTCGCCGTTTTTTCCTTGTTAATTGGTCTTTTATTTTTAACGAATCTTTCTTTTGAACAAGTAATAAATCGCTTACGTACAGTCAGTCAAGGTCTAAAAGCAATGATAAAAGAAAGACAGGAAAAAGATATCGTAGAAGAACCAACACCGGAAGAGGATTTCGCAATGGTTGCTGGCGATTCATACGAAATTAATGAAACTTTTTCCGAGACAGAAGAAAAACCTTTCGCCGTCCAATATGCCGAGGAAGAAATGGATGATTCGGTTGTTCCCGAAGAAAATAGGGAAGAAAAGGATTCCCATCCGATTTCAGTTTTAACTAATGATGATGAAGATTATGAGCTTCCGAGCATCGAATTACTTGCGTTACCAAAAATAAAGACTAAGCGACAGAATAAAGGAAAAATAAAAGAAACCGTCGAAACACTAGAAAAAACGTTCGAAAGTTTTGGTGTACAAGCAACAATCACAAAGGCTCATGTAGGACCAGCCGTAACGAGATATGAAGTGTATCCCGAAGCAGGGGTAAAGGTAAGTCGAATTTTAAATTTACAAGATGATTTAGCCTTGGCTTTAGCTGCACAAGATATTCGTATTGAAGCGCCGATTCCCGGAAAATCAGCAATAGGGATTGAAATTCCAAATAGCGATGTTACGACTGTAACGTTAAGAGAAGTGTTGGAATTTGAGCAACAGCCGACGAAAAAGTTACTTTTCGCTTTAGGACGGGATATTTCCGGTGAAGTTATTACGGGGGAACTAAATAAAATGCCCCACCTATTAATTGCAGGGGCGACAGGAAGCGGGAAAAGTGTTTGTATAAATGGAATTATTTTATCGATTTTAATGCGGGCAAAGCCAAGTGAAGTAAAGATGATGATGATCGACCCGAAAAAAGTAGAATTAAATATGTATAACGGAATTCCACATTTACTTACACCAGTAGTGACTGATCCGAAAAAAGCCTCTCTAGCCTTACGAAAAATTGTGCTAGAGATGGATGAACGTTATGAGCTCTTTTCGGAAACTGGTACGCGAAATATCGAGGCTTACAATAAATATATTCATGAACAAAATGAACGAACAGGCGAAAAGGAGCCATTACTACCATATATCGTCGTTTTAATTGATGAGTTAGCTGATTTAATGATGGTTGCATCAAGTGATGTAGAAGATTCTATTACTCGCCTTGCTCAAATGGCCCGTGCTGCAGGAATCCATTTAATCATCGCTACCCAACGTCCTTCCGTAGATGTGATAACTGGTGTGATAAAGGCGAACATTCCTTCTCGAATTGCCTTTAGTGTATCTTCACAAGTAGATTCTCGAACGATTTTAGATATGGCTGGAGCGGAAAAATTATTGGGTCGAGGCGATATGCTTTATATTCCGGTTGGTAAGTCGAAGCCAATTCGAGTTCAAGGAGCCTTTGTATCGGACGATGAAGTCGACCGTGTAGTAAATCACTGTAAAGCTCAACAAGAAGCAAATTACGATGAAACGATGATTCCCGACGAACAAAGTGATGCCTTCGAAGAAGAGGTTGATGAGCTTTTTGAAGAAGCTGTTCAATTCGTCGTAGAGATGCAAAGTGCTAGCGTCTCAATGTTACAAAGACGTTTTCGGATTGGATATAACCGGGCTGCTCGATTAATCGATGCGATGGAAGAGCGGGGAATCGTAGGCCCTTACGAAGGAAATCGTCCACGAGATGTATTAATTGAATCCGTATCGAAGGATGAATCATAAGTAGTTCGGATAAAATAATACAATAATGACGTAAAGGTTAGGTGAAAACAAGATGGAAGAGTGTAAAGTTCATAAAGTTGAAAGAAACGGATTTCGCTTTCATTTTATTCCGACGGATAAATTTAAGACAATCACCCTTGTTCTCAAAGGAAATGCACCACTAACTAGAGAAACCGTAACGAAACGGGCGCTTTTAGCTTTACTTTTAAAACAAGGAACGAAGCGTTATCCATCAGAAAAAAAATTACGTGAAAAGCTTGATGAATTATATGGGGCAACATTGCATACAACGACGGCCAAAAAAGGTTCCCGGAGTATTTTCCATCTTCAATTGGAATTTGCTAACGAAACCTATATTCCCGGAGAAGATAGGTTAACGGAAGAAGTGTTACAGCTTTTTCACGAATTGTTGTATGAACCGAATATCGAAGGAGAAGCTTTTCCTAATTCAATTGTCGAAAGGGAGAAAAAGCGCCTCGAAAATACAATTCAAGCTGTTTACGATAACAAAATTGCCTATGCGAATCAACGTCTTTTCGATGAAATGTATAAGGGAGAACCTTTTTCCCTTCATAAAGATGGATATGTAGAAGATTTAGCTTCTCTCGTTGGAGAAAATATGTATCTCTATTACAAACAAATGATTCAAGAAGATGAATTCGATCTTTATGTTCTTGGGGATTTCAAGGTCGATGACTTTGAACAAAAAATAACCCAATTGTTTAAACGTGAAACCGACTTTAAACAAACAACTACAGAAGAAAAAGTAATTATACAAAAAGTGGAAAATCCGAAGGAGATCATCGAAACTGATTCAATTAACCAAGCTAAACTGCATATCGGTTATCGAACGAATGTGCTGTATAGCGATGAAGATTATCCGGCCTTACAAGTATTTAACGGATTGTTCGGTGCCTTTCCAAACTCAAAATTATTCATAAATGTTCGGGAAAGAAATAGTTTAGCCTATTATGTCGTATCGAATATCGAAAGTCATGCCGGCTTGATGTTAGTTGCAAGTGGGATTGAAGCAAGGGATTATGAAAAAGCTTCCTCCATAATTCAAACGGAGCTAGATAAGATTCGTAAAGGGGATTTTTCGGAAGACGAGCTTGAAAATGTTAAAACATTGATAATTAATAGCGTTAAAGAGACGCTCGACCGTCCTAGTGGAACAGTCGAACTCTTATACCAACAAGTAATCGGAAAAAAAGAACGACTCCCAGAAGAGTTTTTTAAAGAAATTGAACAAGTAACGAAAGAAGAGGTAATTGCCGTTAGTAACAAAGTAAACCTCGATACGATTTATTTGTTACGAAGTGAGGTAGGTGACGAAGATGGAAGAAATTCATTATGAACAACTAGATGAAACATTATTTAAAAAAGAGTTAGAAAATGGACTGTCTGTTTTTTTATTACCGAAGCGTCAAAGAGCAAAATCTTATGCCATCTTTATGACCGATTATGGATCGATGCATAATACGTTTACTCCGCTTAATCAACAGGAGCGGATTACTGTACCCGATGGAATCGCTCATTTTCTTGAGCACAAATTATTTGAAAAAGAAGACCACGATGTATTTACTGATTTTATGAAATTAGGTGCCTCACCTAATGCTTATACATCCTTTACAAAAACGGCCTATCTTTTTTCTACGATTGAACATGTTGAAGAAAATGTCGAATTGCTTCTTGATTTTGTACAAGAGCCTTATTTTTCCGATGCTTCTGTAGAAAAAGAAAAAGGAATTATCGCCCAAGAAATTAAAATGTATGACGACCAGCCAGGTTGGCGTTCATTTATGGGTACGATAAAAAATATGTACGAGGCTTTACCGATTAATATCGATATCGCCGGTACAGTTTCATCGATTAATAAAATTACGAAAGAAGATTTATATATATGTTATGAAACCTTTTATCATCCGAGTAATATGGCTTTATTTGTGACAGGAAATTTTGATGAACAGACGTTAATGAAGTTAATCGAAGCAAATCAAGGGAAAAAAAGTTTCAAGCCGAAAGAAAAAATCGATGTTTCCTTCCCAAACGAGCCAATAGAAGTAAAACAAAAACACGAGAGGATCTCCTTACCTGTATCACGACCGAAAGTGATGATCGGAATAAAAGAAAAAGAACAACGATTAGAGGGAGAAGCATTATTGCGACAAGAAGTGATTCAGGACCTTGTCTTGGATTATTTCTTTTCGGAATCAGGTCCATTTTACGAAACCTTAAATAAAAAGCAATTAATTGATGATAGTTTTGAATATAGTACGACAGTTGAAGAAATGTACAATTTTACGTTAATCGGTAGTCATACTGACGATGTAAAAGCCTTTGAACAAACAATTAAACAACTATTACAACAAACAAAAACGCTCGAAATCGATCAAGAAACCGTCGAACGGCTACAACGTAAAAAAATTGGTGAAACATTACGGGAAATGAATTCGTTAGAGCAAATCGCAAGCAACTTTTTACATTATTACTTTGCAGACGTTGATTATTTTTCTATTCTTTCGACAGTCCAATCGATTACAACCGATGAAGTTAACCGGTATATTCATGATTGGATTGATGAAGAGCGGATCACAACTTTCATTATTGAAAAAGGAACGTAAACGATGAATAATGTATTAATTTTAGGTGCAAGTGGGGACATTGGTTCGGCAATTAGTAAACAGTTAGCAGAAGATGGGTATTCGTTATTATTACATTACAATCGCAATCGACAAGCGATGGAAACCCTCGTTAAAAAAATAAACGCAGAACAAATATTACAAGTAATCCAAGCAGACTTAACGCTCTCTAGTGCCGTGCATAAATTGTGCGATGAAGTTGTCTTTCCTGTCGATGCGATTATTTATGTAAGTGGTATGGCGCATTTTGGCTTATTTCATGATACGACAGAAGCGGAAATGGATGCGATGCTTCATTTACATGTCAAAGCACCCTGGCTTGTAACGAAATATTTTTTGCCAGAAATGCTTAAGAAACAGAAGGGAAAAATTATTTTTATAACTTCGATTTGGGGAGATGTAGGCGCAAGTAATGAAGTGATTTATTCTTCAGTTAAAGGAGCGCAAAATAGTTTTATAAAGGCGTTAGCAAAAGAAGTAGGTCCTTCTGGAATTTCAGTTAATGCAGTAAGTCCTGGCTTTATCGATACGAAAATGAACGAACATGTGGAAAAAGAATTAATTATTTCTCAAATTCCTCTCCATCGTGCAGGAATGACATCGGAGGTCGCTCATACGGTTAGCTTTCTAATGGATGAAAAGTCAAATTATATCCAAGGAGAAATCATTAATATTGCCGGCGGTTGGTCCCCGGGATAACAATGTATAGGTGCATAATTCAATATAGATTAATCCATACTATCCTTAAATAAAATCAAGGAGGTAGAAGGATGTCTGTATTGGATGATTTTTCAACATGGAAACAATTTTTATCTAATCGTGTAGAAGCGGCGAAAGACCGTGGTATGTCCAATGAGAAAATGACCGATATTGCTCAACATATTGGTGATTACTTAAGTGAATACGTCACTCCGGAGAATAAAGAGGAAAAAGTATTAAAAGAGTTGTGGAATGTAGCTTCTGAAGAAGAACAACGGGCTATTGCAAGTACGATGATTAAACTAGTAAATGAGGAATAGAAAGGAACTTTTAAAAGCAAGGAAGGATGAAGATCTTTCCTGCTTTTTTTATTCTTAAATATAAAAAAGTATTCCTATCCCTTTCTTTACCATATTATATTGCAATTATACGTTGTATTAGGTAAAATTAAGAAGATGGAATCGTTATGGAATGAGGTACAATCATGGAAAAAACAGAATGGTATTTTGAATATGAGTTACAATATAACCGACCAGGTATGTTGGGAGATATTTCATCCTTATTAGGGATGTTATCAATTAATATTATGATGATAAATGGCATTGAAGATTCCCGTCGTGGCATGTTATTATTGTCGCAACATGATGAAAACATCGAACGATTGCAAACCATTTTAGATAACCTAGATTCCATCGAAAAAACAAAATTGCGAAAACCGGAAGTATTAGACATTTTAGCTGTTCGACACGGGAAATATATCCACCGTGATCGGGAAGATCGAAAAACAGTCCGCTTCATTCGCGAAGAGTTCGGAATTCTCGTCGATTTTTTAGCCGAATTATTTAAAGCGGAAGGTCATAAATTAATTGGTGTAAGGGGTATGCCTAGGGTCGGTAAAACTGAATCGATCGTTGCCGGAAGTGTCAGTGCGAATAAAAAATGGTTGTTCGTATCGAGTACATTATTAAAGCAAACTGTGCGAAAACAGTTAATCGATGGTGAATACGGTGAAGATTATATTTATATTATCGATGGTGTTGTTTCAAAACAACGAGCAGATGAACAGCATTGGCAATTAATTCGTGAAATTATGCAATTACCGGCAATTAAAGTCATCGAACATCCGGACATATTTGTACAAAATACCGAATACTCGATGAAAGATTTTGATTACATAATCGAAATCCGACGCGACAAAGATGAAGAAATTACGTACGATACAATCGAGCCAGATTTTTTACCTGATGAAAATATGTTTGAATTTTAATATGGAAGGTGTTCAACAATGGAAATCGGTCATATGTTAAAAGAAGAACGGGAAGCCCAACAATTAACGCTCGATGATATTCAAGAAATGACAAAAATCCAAAAACGTTATCTTCAAGCGATTGAAGATAATAACTTTAGCAGTTTACCCGGCCGATTTTATGCCCGAGCGTTTATAAAAGAATATGCTATCGTATTAAATATGGATTACGAAGCGTTGTTACAACAATTTGATCAACTTACTGTAAATGACGAAGAAGATACAACACAGTATACACAAGTAAGACGCACACGACGGATGCAAATGCCGAAAGGATCCTCTTTTTTATCACTTTTTCCAACGATTATCGTAATCGTCCTTATTGTCGGTGTATTATTAATCGCCTGGATGTTAACCCAAAAAGCCTTGACAACCGATGGCCCTGGGGGTACGACGCCAAGCGAATCGGATGAAATCATTCGCGATATAAACCAATCCGAAAGTCAAAAGCCGGTAAGCGATGAAGAGGAAGATGAGGAGGAGGAAGTTGAAGAAGAGGAAGAATTAGAAGAGGATGAATTTGAAGTAAATGAAGTAGGAACAGGCAATTCTCCTGAATCTGAATTAACGTTTTACCATACTGAAGATGAACTTATTTTAACGTTTGATGTTACAGCTGATGCGTATGTATCAATTGTCGGCGAAAGTGGTACAACTTATTTCGACGGAATTCTACAACCAAATGCGACAATTGAGCCGTTCGATTTATCGGATCAAGGAAATGTCTTTTTAAATATCGGAAATACTTCAGGCTTAACAGTAAAAATAAACGATACTGAAATGGAATATCCCGTCGATCCAAACGAACGAGTGCATCAAAAGCTTCTCATAAATTTTGAAAAACGAGAATAATGTAACGATTTAAAATCATTCCACAAACGATCATTACAAAGATTTTCACCCCCCCTCTCGTAGTTGGAAGGGGGGATTTTTAACGGGGAAGAAAGGTTGATGAAAATGAATTTGCCTAATAAAATTACAATATCTCGGATTTTGTTAATACCAATTTTTATTGTTATCTTATCGATTTCTTTTGATTGGGGAACATATACGCTAGATGGAGAGGCGTATCCAATAACTCATATCGTTGCAGCTATTTTATTTTTAATTGCTTCTATAACCGATTGGTTAGATGGTTATATTGCCCGTAAATACAACTTGATTACGAATATGGGGAAATTTCTCGATCCTTTAGCAGATAAATTACTCGTATCAGCTGCTTTTATAATGCTTGTTGAATTAGATCTCGTTCAAGCTTGGATTGTTATTTTAATTATTAGTCGAGAGTTTGCTGTTACGGGTTTACGACTCGTGGCAGCGGGAGAAGGGATTGTCCTTGCAGCAAGTAGTATGGGAAAGTTAAAAACCGCCTCCCAATTAATTGCAATTGCGTTATTACTACTACATAATTTCCCTTTTGTCTATCTTTCTTTACCTGTCGATATAATAATGGTTTATGTCGCCTTAGTTTTAACGATTTGGTCCGGAATTGACTATTTTATTAAAAATTGGCACGTATTGAGGGATTCAAAATGAAGAAAGGATTACGTACCGAAATTATCGCTGTAGGTACCGAATTGTTACTTGGTCAAATAGCAAATACGAACGCCCAGTGGCTTTCACAACAGTTAGCAACTTACGGGATTAATACGTACTATCATACGGTTGTGGGCGATAATATTGAACGATTAACATCGATGTTCAAGCAAGCAAAGGGACGTTCGAATGTTGTCATTATTTCTGGTGGTTTAGGCCCGACCGAAGACGATATGTCTCGGGAAGCTTTTCAACGAATTAGTCAGTTAGAAATCGTTGAACATGAAGCTTCATTACGAAAAATTGAGCGGTTTTTTGCAAAGCAAGGAATCGAAATGACACCGAACAATCGCCGTCAAGCCCGAGTGTTTGAAAACTCAACAATCTTACAAAATAAATATGGAATGGCTCCTGGTAATATCGTCCATTATGATAATGTTGTTTGGATATTTCTCCCAGGGGTGCCTCGGGAAATGAAGCAAATCTTTACTGATGATTGTCTTCCGTACTTACGTAAATTAAATGGTGAACAAATCATTGAATCGCTAGTGTTACGTTTTATCGGAATAGGGGAATCAATTTTAGAACATCGTTTACAAGACTTAATCACAAACCAATCCAATCCTACAATTGCACCTTTATCAGACCGTGACGGTATTACAATTCGGCTTACGGCAAAAGCCTCTTCAAAAAAAGAAGCTGATACACTCTTACAAGAAATGAAAGCTCAAATATTGGAACGGGTAGGTTCGTATTTTTACGGAGAAAATGATACGACAATCGAAGAAGCAGTTGTTAAACAACTTTTAAAACGGAACCAATGCATCGCTGTTGCCGAAAGTTTAACAGGAGGATTGTTTCAAAGTAAACTCGTCGCAGTAGAAGGGGTATCTTGTGTTTTTTCAGGCGGGATTGTAAGTTACGCAGCAAGTGCAAAGACACAAGTTTTGCATGTTAAAAAAGAGACGATTGAAAGGTATGGTACAGTAAGTTCTGAATGTGCCGAGGAAATGGCAAAAAATATTAGCGAAATCATGGATAGTGATTTAGGTTTAAGCTTTACTGGAGTAGCCGGACCAGACGCAATCGAAGGCAAAGAAGTAGGAACCGTATTTATTAGTTTGTATGACCGTACAGAAGATACGTATGTAACGAAGGAGTTTCGCTTTAATGGGAACCGTGACGAAATACGTTACCGATCAATGTTAAAAGGTTTCGAAAAAATTTTAAATTATACGAAGTTTTCATTTTAAATAGGCTTTAAGAGTATAAATTTTAATTTTCGATTAAAAAATTGGATTAAAAATGAATTTTAAGGGAAAAACACGACTCAAAACATGAGAACATGCATTCGCTTATCATTTGAGAAAAGCTCCCGTTCAGTGTATGATAAAGATAACGTTAGAGGAAGGAGTAATTAAATGAGCAGTAAACAGAAAGCTTTAGATGAAGCGTTACGAAAAATAGAAAAACAATTTGGTAAAGGTTCCATTATGAAACTTGGTGAAGAAGCAACTCAACGAATTGAAACAATTCCTAGTGGCTCTCTTGCCTTAGACGAAGCCTTAGGAATTGGAGGCTATCCACGGGGACGAGTTATCGAAATTTACGGTCCGGAATCCTCTGGAAAGACAACTGTTGCATTACATGCGATTGCTGAAGCCCAAAAGCTCGGTGGACAAGCAGCTTTTATCGATGCGGAGCATGCTCTTGATCCGAACTATGCAAAAGCCTTAGGTGTAAATATCGATGAACTATTATTATCTCAACCAGATACTGGGGAGCAAGCTTTAGAAATTGCCGAAGCACTGGTCCGTAGTGGTGCGATCGATATTATTGTCGTCGACTCAGTTGCTGCCCTCGTACCAAGTGCGGAAATTGAAGGAGAAATGGGCGACTCCCACGTTGGCCTTCAGGCTCGTTTAATGTCCCAAGCATTGAGGAAACTATCGGGAGCAATTAATAAGTCGAAGACGATTGCGATATTTATTAACCAAATTCGTGAAAAGGTTGGTGTCATGTTCGGTAATCCTGAGACCACCCCTGGTGGACGAGCACTAAAGTTCTATTCTTCCGTCCGTCTCGAAGTACGTCGTGCCGAAACCTTAAAACAAGGAACTGACATGATCGGTAATAAAACGCGTATAAAGGTAGTAAAAAACAAAGTTGCACCGCCGTTTAAGCAGGCAATGGTCGATATTATGTATGGTGAAGGAATTTCAAAAGAAGCAGAAGTGCTCGATATCGGTTCCGACTTAGATATCGTCGAAAAAAGTGGCGCTTGGTATTCCTATCAGGGTGAACGGTTAGGACAAGGTCGTGAAAATGCAAAGCAATTTTTAATCGAGCATCCACACGTATTTGAAGAAATTTATAGCGCAATTCGTAAACATTATAACTTAGACGGGCCAGAAGAAGGGCCAGAAGAAGGGCTAGAAGAAGAAGTAGAAGAAACAGAAGAAGTATAAGCTCTCCTCCAGTACTTCTCATAGCGGACTATTATATAAGAGATGGTACCTGAGTTTCTAATTGATTAAGGAAGCTCAGGTCGTTTTTTATAGACGATTAAATATGGGAATGATAAATACAACAAAGATAAAACAAATAATATCTAGAAAATAAAGCGACCTCTTAATTTTTAAGAAACTTGTTCATTTTATCTTGCTTGAAACTCCTCATTAGCTTACATAAAATCTTCCGAAGCACCGAATAATCTTATTAAAAACATATATTGCTTTCCATTGACACTGATTATTGTTACAATTAAAATTAAGATGTATAATTTTACTTTTAGATTATACATGAATAACTATTTAAAAAGCTATATGCCGACAATAAACAATTGTACAAATTTATAGCAATAGGAGGTGAAGAACGTGAATCAACCTTTACTCATCTCCATTTTGCTCGCCTTAGCCTTGATCGTCGGTATTGTTGTTGGGTATTTAGGCCGTAAAACAATAGCAGAAGCCAAAATTTCCAGTGCCGAAAATTTAGCTAAACAAATTGTCGATGAAGCGTATCGAAATGCGGACGCAGCTAAAAAAGAGGCACTGCTAGAAGCGAAGGAAGAAAGTCATGAATTTCGTAAACAAGTCGAGGACGAATTACGTGAACGACGTTTAGAAATTCAAAAACAAGAACAACGTTTAATGCAGAAGGATGAGCTTTTAGATAAGAAAAGCGTGACCTTAGATCAAAGGGAACTTTCTTTAGAAAAAAGAGAACAAGCCTTGGCGAAACAACAACAACAAATTGAAGAAATGGAAAGCAAAGTGGAAGCTCTCATAGCTGAACAACAACAGGAGCTTGAACGCATTTCTGGATATACAACGGATCAAGCTAAAGACGTTATTTTAAAGCGTGTCGAAGATGAATTAAGACAAGAAACAGCTTTAATGATTAAGGAGGCAGAAACACGTACGAAAGAAGAAGCAGATAAAAAAGCTAAACATATTCTATCGCTAGCTTTACAACGTTGTGCTGCTGATCATGTAGCTGAAACGACAGTATCGGTTATCGATTTACCGAACGATGAAATGAAAGGTAGAATTATCGGGCGTGAAGGACGAAATATTCGAACACTTGAGACGCTAACCGGTATTGACTTAATTATTGACGATACGCCTGAAGCCGTAATCTTGTCCGGATTTGATCCAGTAAGGCGTGAAATAGCGAGAATTGCCCTTGAAAAGTTAGTTCAGGATGGTCGGATCCATCCAGCCCGTATTGAAGAAATGGTCGATAAAGCTCGTCGTGAAGTTGATGAATACATTCGAGAAGTCGGGGAAGAGACTACTTTTGAAGTCGGCATTCATAACTTACATCCTGATTTAGTGAAAATTTTAGGTCGGTTAAAATATCGTACAAGCTATGGACAAAACGTGTTAAATCACTCAATTGAAGTAGCTCATTTAGCCGGACTCTTAGCCGCTGAATTAGGGGAAGATGTAACGTTAGCTAGAAGAGCGGGCTTACTCCATGATATTGGTAAAGCAATCGATCATGAAGTAGAAGGTAGTCACGTTGAAATTGGTAAAGAACTAGCTATCAAGTATAAGGAAAATCCAGTCGTCATCAATGCGATTGCTTCCCACCATGGTGATGAAGAACCGACGTCTGTTATTGCAGTTCTCGTTGCAGCAGCTGATGCGTTATCCGCTGCAAGACCAGGTGCTCGAAGTGAATCGTTAGAAAACTATATTCGACGTTTGGAAAAACTTGAAGAAATATCTAACTCCTTCGAAGGAGTAGATAAATCGTATGCAATTCAAGCCGGTCGTGAAGTACGAATTATGGTTAAACCCGATGCAATTGATGATACAAGTGCCATCCATATTGCACGGGATATTCGTAAACGGATCGAAGAAGAGCTTGAATACCCTGGTCATATAAAGGTGACCGTTATTCGAGAGACAAGAGCAATCGAATATGCAAAGTAACTAAGGAAAAAAAGCGGTATATTTACTACCGCTTTTTTTATCCAATTAAATAAAATAGTTGTAACCGTCTAAAGGAGAAATAAAAAGTAAGATGAAAATAATTTTTATCGGTGACGTCGTCGGCTCACCGGGAAGAAAAATGCTTGAAATCCATTTGCCACGGTTAAAAGAAAAATATCGCCCCCAATTAACGATTGTAAATGGTGAAAATGCTGCCGGTGGTAAAGGTATAACGGAAAAAATTTATAAACAACTACTCAATGCAGGAGTACAAGTGATTACGATGGGTAATCATACGTGGAATAAGAAGGAGATATTTGATTTTATTGACGATGCTCCATATTTAGTTCGTCCAGCAAATTTTCCTGTAAGTACACCAGGAAAAGGAATCGTTTATGTAAATGTAAACGGCCAGGAAGTTGCCGTTATTAATTTACAAGGACGCGTATTTTTAGATGAACTTGACAATCCGTTTACGATTGGTTCACACTTAATAAGTGAGGCACGGGAACGTACTAATACAATTATAGTCGACTTCCACGGTGAAGCAACTAGTGAAAAACAAGCTTTTGCTTGGCACGTTGACGGTAAAGTGACGGCCGTGCTTGGGACGCACACTCACGTACAAACTGCTGACGAACGAATTTTACCACAGGGTACTGGTTATATAACCGATGTAGGAATGACTGGCCCGTATAACGGAATAATTGGTGTAGAACGGGAGGCGGTAATCAATCGCTTTTTAACTAACTTGCCGACCCGTTTTGAAGTTGATCGTCGCGGTCCAAATCAACTGAACGGATGCTTCTTACAAGTGAATCCCCAAACCGGAACAGTTGAAAAAATAGAACGGATTATGATTACTGAAAATGAGTCAATTTTATAACAATTTAGTACAAACATGGGTTGAAAACGTTTTTATAGTAGAAAATAATTGTAATCTTTGCTAGTTTATGCATAATTAAGTAATAAGGTAACATTTATCGGAATATAGTAGCAATACGACTATATAAGATCATGAAGGAGGTACTAAGTAATGGATGTGTTAAAAGTTTCAGCAAAGTCAAATCCTAACTCAGTAGCTGGTGCGTTAGCAAATGTGTTGAGGGAGAATGGATCAGCGGAGCTACAAGCAATAGGAGCGGGAGCGTTAAACCAAGCAATTAAGGCAGTAGCAATTGCAAGAGGTTTTGTTGCGCCGAGTGGTGTTGATTTAATTTGTATTCCTGCTTTTACTGACATTTTAATTGATAACGAAGAGCGTACCGCGATTAAGTTAATCGTTGAGCCTCGTTAAAGTTTTCAAAAAATTATAAACAAACAATTTAATTAAAAAACTTTTGAAAGTGGCTAGGAGAAAGCTAGCCTTAAAAGAACAGATGGACTGAATTTCTCTATTGTGTAGAAACTCAGTCCATTTTATTTTATACATAATCTTTGCTTATATATTTAATGTTTTTAGGTGAAGCATTTTCTTAGTTTATTCGTTATGAACACAAATCTATCTTGAATTGACGAAAGTCTTACTAACACTTTAATTAGGTTTCTATGCTGGAAAATTGACCTCCCATCTTTTTTGCAGTCTAGTCTAAGCGACTTTTTAGTTGAATTAGCCACAAGGAACTCTATTGATTCATGAAAGAAACAATTTATAACGTGGGCTTACTTAGCAAACTGTTACGCTGAGAAAGCTATAGTGGTTTATGTAGTAAATACTCAGTAGGAGGGCTGTTTAAGTAAATTTAAACGAAAATCATGTCAAACTTATCCATAAGAAGGCTCTGCTGGGGTGATGAGGGATTTTTTAATTCATTTACCCGCTGGAGGATTCCACTGGGTAAGTTAAAGTACTTTTTTCTATTAACTTATCCGGCGAACATCTTGATTGGATAAGTTGATAGACGTTTGTACATATAAAGCATTACATCGAGTAAGAACAGAAGGTTTTGCCTATTTACTTGGCTAAGAGAGGGTTGCTACTAGGTAAACTTGAACCAAGACAATTACAAACTTATTTAGCCAAGTAAGTATATAGACGGCATACATAAATTAACAACGGCAATGTTTTTTACGTATACACTTACCGAGGTCATGAAGGTTAAACTCACTTTTTGAAAAGTTTTCATAAAAAGTAGTGTGATCAAAGAGTCAAGTAATTTTTCTAATGCATTAATTGAATAAAAAAATAGTTGCTCAAGCTTTTACTAGGTTTTTATTTTTATTTACTTCTTTTTAGAATAAAAGCTTAAAAAGGTTTAAAATTTTTTCACTTATACAATCATTGTTTATTATAGCTAAACATTATATACTTAGTTAGGTAGTATTTATAGAAAGGAGTTTCGGAATGAACGAAGAACAGCGTCTAGAAATGTCAAAAGTAAGAACAGGCGAGTCCGTGGACAAAAAATCCAGTCAGGACAAACCGTTATCGGAAAAAACGACCGAAGATTTTGCCCACTACTTCCAAACGACGTATCAGCCACCAGATATCCGTAAAGCTCGCAAACGATACCGCGAAGATATCGAAGTTCATTATGACTTCTCAATACCAGAACAGATGAAAACGTTCGGTGTTGGGAAGAAATTCCTTATCCGTACGTACGGTTGTCAAATGAACGAACACGATTCGGAAACGATGGCTGGTATTTTGATGGAGATGGGTTATGAAGCGACGACAGTAGATGAAGAAGCTGATTTAATTATTTTGAACACATGTGCAATCCGAGAAAATGCGGAAAATCGGGTTTTCGGTGAGATCGGTCACTTAAAAGCGTTAAAAATTGAAAATCCAGAGTTAATTATTGCTGTTGCAGGCTGTATGTCGCAACAAGAAACGGTCGTAAATCGTATTTTAGAAAAGCATCAACAAGTCGATTTAATTTTTGGTACACATAATATTCATCGCTTACCTCAATTAATTCAAGAAGCGATGTTTAGTAAAGCGCAAGTCGTTGAAGTATGGTCTAAAGAAGGAGATATTTACGAAAATCTACCGAAAGCACGTCAAGGTCGTATTAAAGCTTGGGTTAATATCATGTATGGATGTGACAAATTCTGTACCTACTGTATCGTCCCAATGACTCGCGGTAAAGAAAGAAGTCGTCGCCCTGAAGATATTATCCAAGAAGTACGTCATTTAGCTGCTCAAGGATATAAGGAGATTACGTTACTCGGACAAAACGTAAACTCCTATGGGAAAGACTTTGAGGATATCGATTATTTATTCGGCGATCTATTGAACGATATGCACAAGATTGATATTCCACGAGTTCGTTTTATGACACCCCACCCGAGAGACTTTGACGATCGTGCGATAGAAGCTCTCGCAAAAGGTGGTAACTTACTCGACCATATTCATTTACCGGTTCAATCTGGTAGCAACGAAATATTACGTCGAATGAATCGTAAATATACACGTGAATCCTACTTGGAGTTAGTTCGCAAAATCCGCGAAGCAATACCTAATGTTACGTTAACGACGGATATCATTGTCGGGTTTCCAAATGAAACGGAAGAACAATTCGAAGAAACGATGTCATTAGTTGAGGAAGTAGGTTTTGAATCAGCTTATACGTTTATTTACTCTCCACGAGAAGGAACACCTGCTGCAGCGATGGAGGACAACGTATCAATGGAAGTGAAAAAAGAGCGTCTCCAACGCTTGAATGAACTTGTAAATAAACAAGCTGCTGAATCGATGAAACAATACGAAGGAAAAGTTGTCAAAGTTCTCGTCGAAGGTGAAAGTAAGCGAGACCCTAATGTATTATCTGGTTATACGGAAAAAAATAAAGTAGTTAATTTCAAAGGACCAAAATCAGTTATTGGCCAAATCGTTGATGTAAAAATTACAGATGCAAAAACTTGGTCTTTAGATGGCGAAATTGTAACTAATACAGCTGAGGTGAAAGAAGATGGCAAAATACACTCGTAAAGAAGTGCTAGACGAAGCTAAAAAATTAGCTGCGATGTTAGCACAGACGGAGGAAATTGAACGTTTTAAACAATTAGAAGTAAAAATAAACAATAACGATAAGGTCCAAAAGCTAATTTCTCGAATCAAAGCTTTGCAAAAGCAAGCTGTCAATTTACAAGCTTACGATAAAAAAGAAGCATTAGCGAAAGTAGAGGAAAAAATCGACTCTATCCAAGACGAACTTGATGAAATACCAATTGTTGTAGAATTTAAAGAAATTCAACAAGTTGTAAACGACGTCTTACAACTCGTATCCGGAACGATTGCACGAGAGGTAACAAACCACGTGATCAAAGATACGGGTGGCGATTTACTTAAGGGTAAGTCCGGAAAACAACTGAAAGAAACAGAATAATTAATTCATCAAAACATAATAGAGACAAAGCTAATCTTAACTAAAAAGATGGATTGGGTTTTCAATACTTGAAAGCTCAATCCATTTTTTCTTTCGGTAGATTACCTATACATATGTCTTTATTTTAGTGATCTGCTTTTAACTGTAGTAGGCAGGGGATTCACTTTAGGTGTTCGCCTTGCATAAAATGACTATGACTAAAGAGGAGGTAGCGTAAACATGACATATCGGGAATATGATTTTCGTGAAATTATTACAAAAGCAGTTTGTGGCAAAGGCCGGAAGAAAACAACAGAAATAAATCGAGTCCTCCCAGCCCACAAGCCATCGAGTGTTTTAGGTTGTTGGATTATTAATCATTCCTATCATGCAACGAAAGCTGATGGTGAATACGTTGAAATCCAAGGTAGTTATGATATTAATCTCTGGTATGCTTATGATGACCACAGGCATACAGAAGTTGTTTTAGAAACTGTTCAATACCGGGATGAAATAATATTAGCTGAACGGGATGATGAAATTGTTGGTGAAGAATACGACTGTATTGCAAAGGTTGTAAAACAACCAAATTGCATCCAATGTCAAATTGCAGAAAGTGGCGAAGAAATCGAAGTGGAAGTAGAGAGGGAATTTATCGTAAAATTAATTGGCGAAACAAAAGTAAACGTAAAAGTTGAACCGATTCACTCTGTTCAATTAAAAACCGATTCCCAATATAAGGAGAAGAAACATCCGACTATATTAAAAAGAAAAGACGGATAACTCGACGAATCCTCCTTTACTATTATATTAATAGTAAGGGAGGATTTATTTTCTCCCTAATTGTGTAAAATTTATAGAAGGAGTGTAAACAATGGAGCAATTTTATGAGCATACTGTTAGAAGAGATACTATATTCGAAGGAAACATTATCTCACTACATGTCGATGATGTTAAGTTACCTGATGGTAATTACTCAAAGCGGGAAATTGTAACCCACCCTGGAGCTGTAGCCGTGATCGCCCTTAATGAAGATGGCAAACTAATTTTAGTAAAACAATTTCGAAAGCCATTAGAACGAACGATTATCGAAATCCCCGCTGGTAAAATAGAACCGAATGAAGCACCGGAAGTAACTGCACTACGTGAGCTGGAAGAAGAAACAGGTTATACGAGTTCATCACTTACGCCGGTGACAAGCTTTTATACTTCTCCTGGTTTTGCAGATGAAATTATTCATCTTTATTTTGCAAAAGATGTCCAACCTTTAGAAGAAAAGGTCGAAGGAGATGAAGATGAATTTTTAGAAGTTGTTGAATTATCTTTAGAAGAAGCGACACAATATGTACAAGAACAAAAAATATACGATGCAAAAACGGCCTATGCCCTATTGTACTTACAACTAATGGAGAGGGACGAATGTTAAAGACAATATTTGCAGATTTACACATTCATATCGGAAGGGATATGTACGGTCATCCCGTTAAAATAAGTGCTTCACCAAAATTAACGATTACGAATATTTTAGAAGAAAGCAGTCGATTTAAAGGAATCGATTTAATTGGTGTCGTTGATTGCCATGCGCCAAATGTATTGGAAGAAATTGAAATGTTAATCGATAAAGAACGGGCGAAGGAAATAGAAGGTGGCGGTATTCGTTTTGAAAAGGTAACATTAATTCTTGGCTCTGAGATTGAAATATATGATGACGATTCTTCTGGCCCTTTTCATGTCTTAGTATTTTTACCGACTTTAGAAGCGATGCATAAGTTTTCCACTTGGTTACGACCAAGAATGACAAATATTAATTTAAGTTCCCAGCGAATTTATTGCAGTGCAAAACAGTTACAAACAAAAACAAAACAACTAGGAGGACTTTTTATTCCAGCCCACGTCTTTACACCGTTTAAAAGTTTGTATGGTCGTGGGGTAAATTGTTCGTTAGTTGAAGTGTTAGATCCCTCGTTAATCGATGCAATTGAATTGGGATTAAGTTCTGACACTCAGATGGCCGATTCAATCGAGGAGTTACATCGATTTTCCTATGTGACCAATTCCGATAGTCACTCCTTGAAAAAAATCTCACGAGAATATCAAAAGTTGCGCGTCAAAGAAGCAAGTTTTAAGGAATTAGCCTGTGCCCTTAAAAATAAAAAAGGTCGTGAAATAGTTGAAAACTATGGGATGAATCCTTATTTAGGTAAATATTATGAAACGGTTTGTCAGAAGTGCTTTACGAAAGTGAACGAAGAAATAAAACGTTGTCCAACTTGCAGTTCAACGAAAATAATTCGCGGTGTGAAGAAAAGGATTGAACAATTAACAACTAATATTACATTTAAACCGAAACGGCCACCTTATATTTATCAAGTCCCGTTAGATTACATTCCCGGTCTCGGTCCGAAGACGTTAGACAAATTGCTTACCCATTTTGGAACAGAAATGAATATTATTCACGAAGTGTCAGAGGAGGAATTAAGCGAAGTCGTTTCGAAAAAAGTTGCCGATTGGATTATCCGTCTTCGAAAGGGAACAATCACCTTTGAAGCTGGTGGAGGAGGCAAATACGGTCGCTTAATAGAAAAATAAGTTGAATATTGGACAAGTTCATGCATGAAAGTATTCCCTGTTACATATGTATAAGTACGACGTTGTAACGGAGGCTGTAATCGATGAAATATCAACAATTAATAATCGACCACGTACGGTCTAATATGACGATTTATATGTTTATGACGACACTACTTATTACGGGAATTGTCTTCGGGGCTATTATCGTTAACTCAATGAGTTTCGTGCAAAAGCAAGATCTATTTTTTCATATCGAACAATTTTTTACGAAGTTAACAACGGACGAGCCAATCGTTCGTAAAGATATTTTGAAAAAAAGCTTTTTTAGTCATTTACAATATTTGCTCGTTATTTTACTATTGGGCCTTACCATTATTGGGATTCCTTTTATTTGGTTGTTCGTATTTTTAAAAGGATTAGCGATCGGTTTTTCCGTCGGGTTTATTGTTAATCAACTCGGTTTTAAAGGGCTTTTTATCGCAACGGTATCAATTGCGCCACAAAATATGATTATCATCCCTATTTATATTATTGCTGCTTCTTTAGCTCATTTGTTTTCATTACTGTTGTTTCATAAAATTTCTGGAAAAGTAGATCGGACGCCAATTCGTCAATCTTTTATCCAATATATCCTTGCTTATACGCTACTTTTGTTTATTGCTTTATCTGGCTCGGTCATTGAAACGTTCATCTCATACGAAGTGGTAAAAATGACGATTAATAGACTTATTTAGAATGATTTCAATCTAATAAAAGTAA
>Ga0079226_10000526_pt1 | contig 26933 bp, 26 predicted proteins | sample Poulit2014_FD_76345 | JGI IMG/M metagenome (GOLD analysis project Ga0079226, IMG submission 76345) | Agricultural soil microbial communities from Georgia to study Nitrogen management - Poultry litter 2014 | ecosystem: Environmental > Terrestrial > Soil > Agricultural land | place: USA: Georgia...
CTATCGTCCACGCGTAATAAAATGTCAGGGCAGGACATGCCCGTAGAGCTTGTGAAGTGAACTTCATTGAGAGGTCAGCAACAAGAACCCACCGAGAGTAGCCCATTGCTTGCAATGGGCACTGGTAGGAATCCCCGTCCTTTATGGTGGGGAGGATGTCAACATTAAACATTGGAATATAGCTTAATAAATAAGTACCAACTACATCTGATTGAGCATTATAATTATTAGGGCGGAATAAGCCGGCTTCCGTTTGATTGGTTTGTCTAAATGTTTTTGCTTTATCTTGATAATAATCAACGCCATAGGTTAATGTGATGTAATCAAATGCACTGTTGTTTTGTAAGTTAAAGCCCCAAGTCGAGAATTTTGTTGTGTCATGGAGATCATTATCTATTTGATCTTCTAACTCTTTTGTGTTGTTGTGATAGAGTGTAAATTGGGTGTCGATGTATTTGGAGTCTGGATTAAGACTATAGTTTAACTGGACGCTGCGATCTGTAATTTTTTGCCCGCCGTCGTTTTAGTGCAATGGCGAAAGTGGAGGAAGTTGTCAAAGACAGTGAAAAATGGGTAGTAGGAACACAATTATTGCAACAACGGCATGGCAACATTATGTCGGAACTGGTGAAGTTTCAAGATTTTTCGTTGTTTCATTTGATTCCGGAACAAGGGCTGTTTGTGAAAGGTTTTGGTCAAGCCTTTGAAGTAATGCCGAATAGGCAAATTGATATGGTTCATCTTGACCAAGGGCATATTAAGTAAAGCATAATAAACAGTGCTTGTGTTAATTGTGAAGCACAAGCACTATTTTTTCCTATCATCTACGCCGATCAACAAATATTTCCCTTCCGCATCGCTTAAACTACGAAAACCGATATTGAAAATTTGATAGGGACGAGGGCGAGTTTTAAGTGCCGAATAATTAAAATTATCGTGGTGATGTCCGTGAAAAATTTTTTTTACACCCATTTTTTCTGCAAGTTGATTAATCACGGCAAAACCGGAAGGATGGGGTTTCGGCGCTTCGTGACAGATAAGAATATCCGCTTTTTGCTGTTCCAACAGTTCAAAATCAGAAGGGAAGATGGAGCTACGATGACGCAATGGCAAACCGCCTTGCCAAATTTTTTCTTGCGAACAGTATTGGCAATAGTGAATCGGATCAAAAAACAGTGGTTTATTCGGCGGCATCCAGATTTGACCGCGGAAAACGCCGCCTAATCCGGCAACTCTCACGCCTTCAATTTCCGCAACCCGACCGTGCAGATTTCGGCTTTTCCATTCGCTGCCCCAGATGGCTTCAAATGCTGCCGGAGTTTTGCTGTCGTGATTGCCGTGAATAAACCAGAGGTCGCAATAATGCGCTAACTTATCCAGCTCGTGGCAGTCGGTAAGTTGCAGATCACCCAAGATAATCAACGAAACGGGTTGATTATCCTGAATAAACGGATAAAGGTGGTCAAATGAACCGTGGGGATCGCCGGCGAATAACAACATTAAGCTCTATTTCTCCTTATGCTCAACGGTGTCATAAACCGATTCGTCATTTAAGATGCGTTCCACAATTCTTTTCACTTGGGCATAACGCTCTAAATAACTTGGGGATTCAATTTCGATATAAGGGATATTGTATTTTTCCAACAGTTTTTTCAATAATTGCTGGAATCGTTGTCGCTGTTGTTGCGAACCTAAGCTGCGCATACCGTCATCAACCCATTTTGTGTTATTATTCAATAAGATAGTAACATCAAATGGATATTCTTTAATCATTGAATCTAAGAATGGGTGTGCTTTCCCTTCATATTGAATACAGAATGCTTGCGTAGTGATGAAGTCGGTATCGATAAATGCCACTTTGTGTGCGTGCCGTAAGGCGTAGTCAACATAGCGCTGATGCCCCAATGCCATCAAAGGGTAATCGGAATATTGCATTGCCTGCTCGTTACCCCCCAGTTTTTCAAAGACAAATTCCCGACCATATTCCCACGCAGAAGTGGTGTTGAAAACGGCGGATAATTTATTCACCAACACGCTTTTACCGCTGCTTTCTCCGCCTAAAATCGCGATAGTTTTGGCAAAGAATGGACGCACTTCTTTCGGGATAAATTTCCAATATTGGAATGGATGGGTGCGGATTTTGGTGGCAGAAACATTAAAAAATGTACGTTCCGGATCAACCAACACAACATCTAAATGCAAATATTTTTCGTAAGGCTCTTTATCTTGCGGTTCACTGGTGAAAACCACGCTTGGATTAAAATGTTTATCGCTGAATAATGCCTTCACACGATCTGACCACGCCGGCCAACCATTCGGATAAGAGGGAATACCATCCTCAATTAAGTTATGGATAAAGATTTGTTTTTGCTGATATTTAAAGATCTGTTGCATCCAACGGAGACGATCCTGCACAGTCGGCATTTTCTTCATTTTACTGTCGTAGTAAAGTTTTAAGTCACGTTCTGTGTCGCTGCAAACAACGATATGCAATTCATCCACCTTACTGAAGGCTTCATAAATCATATTTATATGACCGGTGTGGACGGGGTAAAATTTGCCAAAAATAACGCCAACTTGTTTATTTGGTGTATCAGTGATTTGCAAAGCGTGATGAATGGCATTTAATTTTTTGGCACTCGGATTTTGAATTTTACCGCCGACAAGTTGATTATAGTAAGCGCGAGTTACTTGTGCTTTTTCGCATACTTCCGCAACCTTCATCCCCAATTGTTTGCGTTTTTGTTGTAAATAAAGAAAATCAGTCATTTTCTGCACCTTAGATGTTGGTAGATGCCCCACTGCATCAATAAAATATCAGAAAGTTGAAATCCAGCGCTGAAACAACTTATGCGCTAAAACGATTTATTTATTGTTATCTCTTTTCTTTCTCAACAGATAATACAATTTATCATTGACCGAAAAGGTTAAGTAATGATTACTGTGTTTTATTTAAAACGATAAGATTATTTTGGTACAACATCATTTTGTTGTTGCAATAAGGCGTCAACTCTGGCTTCTAAAGCGGTTAATTTTTCACGAGTGCGCAATAAAACCTGAGTTTGTACATCGAATTCTTCACGTGTTACAACATCAAGTTTGGCTAATTGCGCCTGTAAAACTTGTTTTAATTTTGATTCAACATCGTTACCGATATCTTTAATGCCTTGTGGTAAGTTGTTTTGGACTTGTTGAATAATCTCTTCTATTTTTTTTGGATTTAACATACACACCCCACTCATTTTTTCTTGGCTAATTGTAGGGGAAAAAACAGAATTTTACTAGGCAAGTATCTGTTTTTCTTTTATACTTTTCCTCGCATTCTCAGGGCGGGGCGAAATTCCCCACCGGTGGTAAGCGAAAGTAAGCCCACGAGCGTTCGTATTTTTACGAAGTCAGCAGATTTGGTGAAAATCCAAAGCCGACAGTTATAGTCTGGATGGTAGAGAATCGCGGTATCGTTGTGATAAGTGTGTTAACGTAGAGACGCTAAGTTGACGCACGTTGCACGCTTTTAAACCACGTTTAAAAACGCATTATTTTGATAATGTGTTTGCCGTATTTCCCTCAAGCCCTGATTCTAGTAGCGAAAAATATTAAATTAACAAAGGAAATTACTATGAATCAGTCAATTCTTTCTCAATTCGGTACGCCGGAACAACGCGTTCTTAATGCAATTTCTGCTTTAAAACAGGGCAAAGGCGTTTTAGTGTTGGATGATGAAGATCGTGAAAATGAAGGCGATTTGATCTATCCGGCGGAAACAATTACAAAAGAACAGATGGCGAAATTAATTCGTTATGGCAGCGGTATTGTGTGCCTTTGCATTACGGATGAATTGTGCAAAAAACTTGATTTACCGCCAATGGTTGAACATAACACCAGCGTTAATCGCACCGCATTTACCATCACCATTGAAGCGGCAGAAGGCGTTACTACCGGTGTTTCTGCGCAGGATCGTGTTACCACAGTAAAAGCGGCGGTGGCAGATAATGCTAAACCGAGCGATTTACATCGTCCGGGGCATATTTTCCCATTACGTGCTAATGATAAAGGCGTTTTAGGTCGCCGAGGTCACACAGAGGCTTCTGTGGATTTAGCTGAAATGGCAGGTTTTAAACGCGCCGGTGTGATTTGTGAAATCACCAATGATGACGGCACAATGGCAAGAGCACCGGAAATTGTTAAATTTGCTTTAGCTCAAGGCTATCCGGTGGTTACTATTGAAGATTTAGTGGCATATAAACTTAGCCATTAATTGAGCAATAGTGAGCTAAAACAGAATAAAGAGTAGAAAGGATACGGCTAGCGTATCCTTTCTTTTTTTGATTATTTTGCCGCAGCTGATTTACGTTTTTCTAAACGCATTACACCAAGATGGGTCATATAACAACAGAATATACAAGCGCATACAGCGAATAATAGTAAATAGAATCCGGCATCCCAGCCAAAACGTTCTGCTAGAATACCGAATAGCGCTGTGCCAGAAAAACTTCCTAGAATATAGCTTAATAATCCACGTAAACCTGTTGCTGAACCGGCAGCAAAAGAAGGAACTAATTCAATTGTTTGTAGTGAGGATAGGAACATTGGAACATAAATTAAGCAACCAATAATACCAGCACCGATTGTTACAGTGAGCAGATCTTGTCCTCCCCAATAAGCAAACATTGCCAATCCAACGCCAACCAATGTTATTATAGCTAAAGGCATACGACGACCTTTAAAGTAAGTGTCAGTCAACCACCCAGCTAATAGAGTGGATGGGATTGCCGCCCATTCAAAGATAGCAAATGCGGCAGACATTTCTCCTTTAGAAAATCCTTTAGTTTCCAATAGATAAAGAGGTAACCAAGTTAATACACCAAAACGTATCATATAGGTGAAAACATCAATAAAGGAAACAAACCATACATTAATATCTTTAAGGATATAGTCGCGTAAAATTTGCCAAGTAGTGAGATTAATATTTTCATCTTTAGTAACAACAAGTTCTTCTTTTTCAGTTCCTAAAATTTTACTTGTTGGCGGTAAACCTTCATTGTAAGTTCTACCGGTTCCAAAAATATAAAAGAGTAATGCAATAAATGTGGCAATCGCCATAGGAACGATAAAATGTGCTGCTTGCCAATGTTCTTGCCCTAACCAAGCGATACTGGCACCGGCAATTGGTGCAACTAAACCGCCGCCGACATTATGAGAAATGTTAAAAATAGCTGTTGTTACTCCTCGAGATTTACGCGGAAACCAGCTTGCTAATACAACATAAGCCGGACCAGCTCCCATACCTTGGAAAATACCGTTTAAAATACATAAAAATAAGAAAATCCAAAATGAAGCACTGAACCCCATCAGTAGATTAACAATTGCCGACATTAATACACCAAAGATCATAAAATGTTTTGGATTTGATTTATCGGCTAATGCAGACATCACGCCTTTACTAATTCCATATACGATCAACATTGTTCCGGAGATAAAGCCGATATCTTTTTTTGTAAAGCCAAAATCACTAATAAGTTCTGGGGATGAAAGTAAAAAGTTGTTACGTAAAATGTAATATGCAACGTACCCGATAAAAATACCGAATAATGCGTGCCATCTTAAACGGTTATAACGAGCTTGTATCTCTGCTTCAGGAACGGGCGTTCCCGGTTTTGAAGCTAAAAATGAAAGCATAAAATCCTCCTAAAAATGATAAAAATAAACACATATTTATTTCTACGATAAGAAATCGTAACATATGCTAATATATTGAAATTAAAAGATAAAATTTTATGTTTTGGGTAAGATTTGACACAAAATAAGGATTTATAGTGTCAAAATTGACTCAAAAATATAGGGGCGTTTTTAATAAGCATTGGAATAAAGAGTTTTTGAGAAAAAATAAACACTACATAAGGTAGAATTTAATAAAAGAATTTTTTAAATTTGTGATGTAGATCAAGAATTTTAGGAGGAAAAATGAAGTTAAAAAACAAATTACTCATTTTTTTATCATTTATTCTATTTTCTTTTAATGTAATGGCAAAAGATTTAGTCATTGCAACATCATTTTCACCGGAAGTTACCACCTATATTATAGAACAGTGGAATATGAAGGCGGAGCATAATAATATTCGATTGATTAATCGAACCGTTTCTTCTCTGGAAAAGCTATTAATGAATCAAAATGTAAATGAAGTAGATCTGATTATTAGCTCATCTCCATTTTTATTTGATCACCTACAACAACACAGCCTTTTATCAACGCTGCCTGTAAATTTAAGAGTAAACAGCAAATATGTCCCCAGTCGACTTAATACCACTACGGCTGCAGTTGCTTTTTCAGGATATGGTATTTTTTATAATAGAAAACTTTTGAAAGAATATAATATTGAGATTCCCTCAGATTGGAATAGTCTAGAAAATAATAACTATTTCAATGGTATATTAATGAGTTCTCCTTCTCGCTCCGGAAGTAATCATATTATGTTAGAAATGTTGTTGCAGCAAAGAGGGTGGGAAAAAGGTTGGCAAGATTTTCTTTCTATAGCAGGAAATATCTCTTTAATATCATCTCGTAGTTTTAATGTTGTTGATAAAGTAAAGATGGGATTAGCAATAGCCGGGATAAGTATTGATAGCTATGCTAATAGTGAGCTGAATGATCCTAGTGTGGGCTTTTCCTATTTTCCTGATTCCATTGCGTCACCTACTTTTGTTGCTATCCATCAACATAGTAAAAATAAAAAAGAGGCTGAGATGTTTATTAATACACTATTATATAATCATCAGAATAAAGTTTTCTCGATACAACATTTCGCTAAATTTCCGTTTCAATTATACCAACCAAATGATACTAGATATGCACAACAGAAAACACTTTTAGAACAACCAGTTTTGGATTATGACCTTTTATTATTAAGGCAGGATTTAATTAGAAAATTATTTGATGTAGCCATTACTTTTAGATTGACTCAATTAAAGGAAGTGTGGGCAATGTTGATTTATAAAGAGAAATTATTAAATAAACAATTGTCTGCTCTTAGAGATAAATTAACAGCAATACCTATAACTGAAATACAAGCAAAAGATAAAAGTTATCTATTAAAAATAAGTAATGATAAAAGTTTTTCTTTAGAACAAGAGAAGTTATGGCGAGATTTTTTTCAAAACAAAATTAATGAAACGATTTATTTATTAAATGAAGACAATGAAAAGAAAAAATAGCATTATTAAGATATTAAAGACAGTATTTCTAATTAATATATTTTTAATGATATTGATTGGAGGGGCAAGTCTGTTCTCTTGGTATAGACAAAATAACCAAATTAATTATATTTTTGATGATCTTTATCCAAAGACAAATACGCTATTAAAGTTGGAAGGCAATGTGAATTTATTCATAGATGATCTGAGGAAATTTATTTTACTAAAAAACAATTTAAATAGACCGTATTTATTTAAACAGTTAAATAATAATATTGTGGATATTGAAAAGGATATTGATGGTTTTTTAGAAGGGGAAGAAAGAGAAATTTTTCTAAAAAATATTTCTGATTTAAAAAAATTAATTATAAAAATAGATAGTAATTTGCAGCAAGGCTTTTTAATCGAACAAAACAAACAGGAGATAGTAACAAAAATTCAATGGCTACACGAGGATTTTAATAACGAGATAGTAGCATTAGGGCAAGAGTTAAACTGGCAACAAATGAATTTAATAAAATCTAAAAAAGAGGAAAATGGTGAAATCTCTAATAGTTTGAAAAATGAGTTGCAAGCTATATCTCAATTAAAAAATATTGAGGAACAGATAAAATATGAAATAGATCAATTTATTTATAATATAGATCGAGATAATGGTTTAGATGATTATATAAGGTTAAAGAGTACAGTTTTAAGAATAGGTAATAATGATGATATTTATTTAGAAAAATCGAGTCTTATAACATTACATCAAACAGTAGGAATGTTAATGGAGATTGTTTCTTCCGAGGATGAACTACCAAAATTAATCAATATGATTAATAAATATCAATCTTCTTTAAAAGAAATTAATTTATCTCAAGAGGAAATAATTAGTTCTATTGGTCATATAACAAGTGATATTTTTAATAAAACAAGAAATAATTTTAATTATATAAATAATGATGTGAAGAGAAGTGTTAAGATGATAGGGATCTCTATTTCTTCATTGATAATAGTATCTATATTATTAATTGTTTTATTTACTTATTTTTATCTGCAGAAGAATCTTAATTATAGATTCAATAGTTTAATTAATTCTGTAGAATTATTGAATAAAGGAAGTGAAGAATTAGATATTAAGTTGGATGGAAAGGATGAGATAACAGAAATTAATTTTTTGTTGCAAAAATATACTGAAATATTGAAAGATAAAAATAGAATATCAAAAAATCTACAGCAAACTCAAAATGAGTTAATTCAAGCAGCTAAATTAGCCATTGTAGGAAAAACAATGACAACATTAGCACATGAAATTAATCAACCACTAAATGTATTGTCGATTTATATTTTTAGTCTAAAAAAGATGGTTATGCAAAAATCATATAATCAAGTTTCTAGTTATATTGATAAAATTGAGAGTCAAATAGAAAGAATTAATAGAATTATCAAAGGGTTAAGACAGTTTTCTCGTAAGAATGTCAATAGTGATATGCAATTGATCCCTATAAAATCTATCATTTATGATGCTTGGGAGCTAATAGAAATTCAATATAAATCGAAAAAATCATCATTGAAATTATATGGAGATGCTGATGTTTTTGTAGATAAAGGATTACTAGAGCAGGTTTTTATTAATCTATTTTCAAATGCTTTTGAAGCTTGTAATGATATAGTAGAGATTAATATAGAGATATTAAAAAATGATAAAAACATTCAGGTTTCTGTGAGCGATAATGGTACAGGATGGCCTGAAGATGATTCAGAAAAATTGTTATCTCCTTTCTATACTAATAAAGAAATTGGATTAGGTCTTGGTTTAACAATTTGTCAAAGAATTATGAAACAGTTTAATGGGGATTTAATGTTGGCTTCTAATTTGAAAAGAGGAGCAGTTGTTATTTTAAAGTTTAATAATACTATTGGAAAATAGATATGAGTCTTGGAAAAGAAACGATTTTATTAATTGATGATGATATGGATGTGTTGCAGGCTTACCAGACGCTATTGGAACTGGAAGATTATCATATTATAGCGACTTCCGATCCTGAAGAGGCATTAGCATTAATTAATTTAGATTGGTTTGGTGTGGTAATTAGTGATATTTATATGCCTAAAATGTCAGGATGGTCATTATTAGAAAAAGTGAGGGCGAAAGATAAAGATGTTCCGGTTATATTAATTACTGGTCACGGTGATGTTCCTATGGCGATAGAAGCAGTAAAGAAGGGAGCATTTTATTTTATAGAAAAACCTGTTGATCCCCAGAGTTTATTAAATCAAATTGCAGAAGCAATACATTTGAGAAAAGAACAATTATTAAGCAAGGCACAGCAAGTTCAGGAGCTAGAAACGAACTTTATTGGAAAGAGTAATTATATAAAAAAACATCGCTCTCAATTACAGCAGTTATCGGAAACTTCAATGCCAATTTTTATTTGTGGAGAAGTTGGGACTGGTCGGTTTTTATCTGCTCACTATTTGTATGAATTAGCTAAATTGAGCTTCAAAAATGAAATTATTATAGAGTTGGTTAATAATTGTGATGTGAATGAGTTTAAAGACTATTTTGATAAGGAAGGAAATAACTTCTACATTATAAAAAATGTAGAATATTTAACAAATTTATCTCAAAGATTCTTATTTCAGTTTATAACAAATAATAAAAACTCGAGAGTTATCGCAATAAGTCAATATGCTATAAAAGCATTATTATCAGAATTTCATATTTTGCCAGAATTATTTTATGCATTTTCTCTCACACAAATAGAATGTATTCCATTATCACAACGGAAGCCTGATATTGAACCATTATTCCATCATTATTTAACGTTAACCTGCCAAAAATTGAATAAGCGTAAGCCTGTTGTTACCGCAGAATTAATTAAAAGATTGCTTTCTCAACAATGGGTAGGAAATATTAATCAATTAATCTATACAGCAGAGTTGTATGCTGTAGGTATAACAGCAAATAATGATCAGTTAGATTTTTCAAATTATGAGGAGAGTGAAATATCTTTAGATAGCTTAATTGAAGAATATGAAAAGAAAATTATTATAGACACTTTGAATCAATTTCACGGTAAGGTGAATATCGTTGCGGATTATTTGCAGATACCAAGAAAGAAACTTTATCTTAGAATGAAAAAGTATGGCTTAAGTAAACAGGATTATAAAAAATAAAACCAAACTAATCCTAGTTTGGTTTTATTGTGGTTATCGGTTTAAAACGCTTCGACTAATTGTATTGCGGCACCGATATAGGTTGCCGGGGTGAGTTGTTTTAAACGTGCCTTTTCTTCTTCAGGGATAGCTAAGCCATCAATGAATTGTTGCATTGTTTGTTGATCCACGCGTTTGCCGCGAGTCAATTCTTTCAGTTTTTCGTATGGTTTTTCAATGCCGTAACGGCGCATTACGGTTTGGATCGGTTCTGCCAAGACTTCCCAGTTTTGATCGAGTTCAGCCAATAAATGCGCTTCATTCACTTCCAATTTGCTGATGCCTTTGAGTGTAGATGCATAAGCAATAGCACAATAACCTAACCCTACGCCAAGGTTACGTAATACTGTGGAATCGGTAAGGTCACGTTGCCAACGAGAAATGGGTAATTTTTGTGCCAGATGGGTCATTAATGCATTCGCTATACCAAGATTTCCTTCTGAATTTTCAAAATCAATCGGGTTGACTTTATGAGGCATTGTTGAAGAGCCGATTTCGCCGGCGATGGTTCGTTGTTTGAAGTGGTTTAAGGCGATATAACCCCAAATATCACGGTTAAAATCAATGATGATAGTGTTGAAGCGAACAATGCAATCAAAAAATTCAGCAATATAATCGTGCGGTTCGATCTGAGTGGTATACGGGTTCCAGTCAATGCCTAAACTTTGCACAAATTGTTGGCTGAATAGGTGCCAATCTACATTCGGATAAGCGGAAAGATGGGCATTATAGTTACCGACAGCGCCGTTAATTTTCCCTAAAATTTCTGCTTTTTGCAGTTGTTGATATTGGCGTTGTAAACGATATGCCACATTTACCATTTCTTTGCCGACTGTTGTAGGTGATGCAGGTTGTCCGTGAGTACGGGAAAGTAATGGGATTGTTTTGTAGGCTTCAGCTAATTTACTGATTTCATTAATTAATTTTTTCCATTCCGGGAGAATAAACTCTTCACGCGCAGTTTTTAACATTAAGGCGTGAGAAAGGTTGTTAATATCTTCCGACGTGCAGGCGAAGTGAATAAATTCGCTGATTGCGGCGAGTTCAGGTAAGGCTTGGCATTTTTCTTTTAAGAAATATTCAACCGCTTTGACATCGTGATTTGTGGTTGCCTCGATCTCTTTAATGCGTTGTGCATCTTGTACGTCAAAATTGGCAATAATATCGTTTAAGTAATCGATTGCTTTTTTTGATAAAAGGGGAACTTCCTGAATTGCTGTGGTTTCAGCTAATTTTTGTAACCAACGAACTTCAACGGTTACTCTGAATCGTAATAAACCATATTCGCTAAAGATTGGACGTAGTGCATCAGTTTTGCTTTGGTAACGTCCATCAAGCGGGGAAAGTGCGGTTAAAGCATTGAATTGCATTGAATCACTCCGTTATTTAAAGGGATGAATAGAGTTGTTGGGCGGCTTGTACCAGCTTCTTCCTGAAAAAGAGCAATTTCCATTTTGAACCACCGACCTGCCGCCATAATACAGCAGAGCGGATACCAGCCAGTAAGCAAGCTCGGATTTGATTTTGGATATCCGGTTGTTGCAAATAAGTCGGTAACCCTTTTACTTGAATCTTGGCGCCTAACGGGCTGATAAGATCGGTATAAATACCGGCTAACACCGCTAACATTGAGCTTTCAGTCAGTCCATCGTGGAATGTGAGTTGAGTCGGCAAATATTTTACCCTTTCGGCAAGTTGTTGCTTGTTATCGGCATTATCATTGAGTTTATGTTCCAATGCCAACAAACTGAGCCAGTAACGGCTTAATTCTGCATCCAATCGCCCTTGTTGGCCGTTAAGTTGTTCAAGTAGTGTGGTTAAACCTAACTTCAAGTTTTCCAGTTTACCGCCATAGATATCGAGGATTTCTTTTGGTTGTGTCACTAATAATGTTTGTAGTGTAACCAACAGATCCTGTTGATTGGTTCGTCCTTGATGAGCGAGTTGTTGAACTAATTTTGCTGATTGGCAAACGCCTGCCAGTGCAAGTGCTAAATCCGCATAATTGACCATAACAGCGAGAAACCTTTACTCGTTAATTGATAAATATGATGGCAAACAGGTGGCAAAATATATCACTGTTCGCTATTTTTTGAAAGTTATCAATTTGTCTTGATTTGGAAAAAATTAAAGGCTGTTACAAAATGAATTGTAACAGCCTTCTGGAATTTGGCTCCTCCTGCTGGACTTGAACCAGCGACATATGGATTAACAGTCCACCGTTCTACCGACTGAACTAAGGAGGAGTAGTGGTGCCCAGAGGCGGAATCGAACCACCGACACGGGGATTTTCAATCCCCTGCTCTACCGACTGAGCTATCTGGGCAACGTCTTGGTGGTGCGTATTAAACGTTTTTTTGTGTTTCAAGTCAACCACTATTTTGAAAAAATTTTCTTTTTTTCTCACGTTAGCCGTTTTTCTATGCAAAACGCACAAAATTAATACGCAACCACGCAAAAATTAGCCGGTTTTAACGAATAACTCGATGACTTTTTTGCGCTTTATCCACCTTGATCAAGTAGTTTCTTGCTTGTGCTGAAGGGTGTTTTGTTGTCAAAATTCGATAAACTTGTTCAGGTAATAAGCGATTAATCTTATTAACAGCAACATCTTTATCATCATCAAAGATACGTAACACAGCTCCGGCACCACCGTTATAAGCCGAAATTACGGCAAAACGGCGTGAAGTCGGATCGGTAATGCCCACCAAATATTTATTTTGTAGCAGCCACAAATAAGAAACACCGGCATCAATATTTTTAAACGGATCGAATAGGTATTTCTTAGAAGGTAGTCCGCTTTTCCCTTTCATTCGGAATACATCACGTCCGGCAGTGTGCGGCACCACCTGCATCAAGCCCATTGCGTTGGCATAACTGATCGCATAAGGGTTGAAACTGGATTCTGTTTGCATAATACCGAGAATAAGGCTTTCATCAATGTTGTAATGGCGAGCAGCTTTGCGGATAAACGGCAAATATTTTTGCGCACGAATCGCAACGTGGTTGGCAATCATTGGAATCACGACAAATTGCACGATATGTCCGTTGCTTAAACGGCGACTTTGTAGCTTGTTATTAATTAAATAATCGGCGAAATCAGAGGCAACGGCAACATTCGGAATGTTGGAACCTCTGTGGTCAATAACCTGCCCGAGAAGGAACGGTCGGGAACTGATCGGCACATCTCCATCGGCAAAAAGGTCGATACCGTTTGCATCTGAGCCCATCAATAACGTATGCACAATGGCATTTTTTAAGCGTGCCAAACTGGTTTGTGATTCAATGGTAATCACACCTTCATCAAAACTGACGTGGCTACGAGTGTAGTATTTGTCGGTATATTTAACGTAATCTTTACGGCTGGCGACCAGCAATTCATTTACTCCCCAAATTCGGTCGATATTGTGGGAGAACTGACCAGTTAGAATATCCAATGCTCGAGTATCTTTCGCAAAGGCATCATCGTAATCAATGCTGTCGCTATCATAAGAAGAACCACAGCCGGCTAAAAATAGAGCCACTGTGGTCATAATAAAATAGTGTTTAATCTTCATTTTTGCTTACTTTGAAGGGGGAACATAACCTTCGATATGAACATCTTTGCCTTCAAATAAAAAATTCACCATTTCCTGTTCCAGCAATTTGCGATGTTCCGGATTCATCATATTGAGTTTTTTTTCATTTACCAGCATTGTCTGTTTTTTGAGCCATTCTGACCAAGCTTGTTTGCTGATTGAGTTGAAAATACGTTTTCCTAATTCACCGGGATAGAGTTGAAAATCCAATCCTTCGGCTTCTTTTTGTAAATATTCGCAGAAAACAGTTCTTGCCATAACTATTATTCCTCATTACTTCTTATATTAAAAATTGCTTTTAACTGCATTAATAAGTTCTTTACAGGTGTTGCCAAACCAATTTTAGCTGGCGAAAAATCGGCTAAATCATACCAATATTCGTTGTTGTTTTGTACTGTTTGCCCATATTTTGCCACCGTTTCCGCAACATTTTTTACTGCTAATGTTGATGTTGAGTTATTTGTTACCACCATTGGGTGAATATCTAAATGGAAATGACTGAAAGTATGACGAAATGTAGGCAGCCGCTCCAATAATTGCCAATGGCATTGTTGCAAAATGTGTTGATATTCCGCTTCAGTTTCCACTTCGGGAAAACAGTATAACCCACCCCATAGACCGTGATGCGGCCGTTGTTGCAGTAAAACTTTTCCCTGTTGGACAAATAATAAAAAATAACGTTCTCGCACAGGCAAGGTTTTTTTCGGTTTTTTGCCGGGATAATTTGCCCAACTTTGCGCTTTTCCGGCGGTACATTGCTGTTGTAGCGGACATAAACTGCATTTCGGTTTGCTGCGTGTGCAGACCATTGCGCCAATATCCATCATTGCTTGATTAAATTCAGTAACTTGCGTTTTCGGTGTAACTTCAGCACTTAATTGCCATAATTTTGTTTCTACCGATTTTTCGCCCGGCCAGCCGTCAATCGCAAAACAACGGGATAAAACCCGTTTAACGTTTCCGTCTAAAATAGGGAAAGGAGCATCCAAACAAGATGAGAGAATCGCACCGGCAGTGCTTAAACCAACGCCCGGCAGCGCCAACACCTGTTCAAATTGTGTTGGAAATTCGCCTTGATGTTGATCGCGAATTTGTTGTGCCGCTTTGTGTAAATTTCTGGCTCGTGCGTAATAGCCTAACCCGGTCCAAAGATGTAGAACTTCGTCTATCGGCGCATTTGCCAATTCAGTAATGGTTGGAAAACGCTGAATAAATTGCTGGAAATAGGGAATGACAGTGGTGACTTGTGTTTGCTGCAACATAATTTCAGACAGCCAAACACCGTAGAGTGATTTATTTTGTTGCCACGGCAATGTTTTTCGCCCATATTTTTGATACCAGTGCAGTACAGTGGATGCAAAAGGTGCTTCGGGCGTTGATTGGGCTTGCCACATTGGATATACCTCTTCAAAAATTAAGGAGGCGAGTTTAGCACAAGCAAAATAATTAAAACATCACAAAATTGGCAGATTATCAGGTAAAATAGGGCAGTTTTTCTTAACTATCACTCTATATTCTAGGATTTATGCAACAGAATAATTTAAATGATCTTGCGGAGCAAAAACGCAAAGCCGTCAATACCGCAGAATTTACCGAAGATGGGCGTTATAAGCGTAAAGTGCGCAGTTTTGTGTTAAGAACCGGTCGCTTAAGTGAGGCTCAAAAAAGAGCAATGAATGATAATTGGGCGGAATTCGGTTTAGAACATCAAGCAGATCACTTTGATTTTAAAAAGATTTTTAACAACGATCAGCCGGTGATTTTGGAAATCGGTTTTGGAATGGGGCGTTCGTTGGTAGAAATGGCGAAGCAGAACCCAAATAATAATTACATCGGCATTGAAGTGCATACGCCCGGAGTAGGAGCTTGTATCGCTTATGCGCTTGAACAGCAGGTGCATAATTTGCGCGTGATTTGCCACGATGCGATTGAAATTTTGCAAGATAATATTCCGGATCAAAGTTTGTCCGGATTACAGCTGTTTTTCCCTGATCCGTGGCATAAAGCCAAACATCATAAACGCCGTATTGTACAACCGCAATTTCTTAAGTTGGTGATGCAAAAATTGAAAAGCGGCGGTTTTATTCATATGGCGACCGATTGGGAAAATTATGCGGAGCAGATGTTGGAAGTTTTGCGTCAGGAACAGGGCTTAACCAATACTTCAGCAACAAATGATTTCATTCCACGTCCGGATTTTCGCCCTTTAACCAAATTTGAACAACGCGGGCATCGGCTTGGTCACGGCGTTTGGGATCTCTATTTTGTTAAGAGATAAATGTTTTAGTTGAATGATTAAAAACCAGTAACTGAGGAGAAAATATGGCGTATCAACGTAATCGCAGACAGCGTAAAAAAATGCACATTGCAGAATTCCAAGAATTGGGATTTTTAGTAAATTGGCAATTTGCAGAAAAGACTTCCGTTGAGGAGATTGATCAAACAGTCGATCGTTTTATCAATGAAGTGATTAAACCTAATGGGCTTGCTTACGAAGGCAGCGGCTACTTACATTGGGAAGGCTTGGTTTGTTTGGAAAAAATCGGCAAATGTGATGAGAGCCAACGTGAACTTGTTAAATCTTGGTTGGAAAATAACGGATTGCAACAAGTAGAAGTAAGTGAATTATTTGATATTTGGTGGGATTTCCCGGTTAAAGCTTAATTTTTACTGTCACTTTTTGATTGTGCAACGAGCTACGTTGCACAATTTTTTTTACGACTAAACATTATTTACTGAATACCATTCATCCAGTTTCTGAGCCAATTTATCCACACCTAATCGATTTTGTGATGAAAATACCTCAACTTGAATGTCGCCTTGAAATGGTAAAATCGCTTCACGCACCATTCTCACCTGTTTACTGCGTTCACTTTGGCTGACTTTATCCGCTTTGGTCAACAGCAGGAGAATTGGTAAATTGGCACTGACCGCCCATTCAATCATCTGTTGATCGAGATCTTTCAACGGATGACGAATATCCATCAAAATCACCACGCCGCCTAAACATTGGCGTTGTTGCAGATATTCACCTAACGATTTTTGCCATTGCAATTTCACCTTTTCCGGCACGGCGGCGTAGCCATAACCGGGCAAATCAATAATTTTGCAATTTTCGCTCACTTCAAAAAGATTAATTAATTGCGTACGTCCGGGGGTTTTTGAGGTTTTGGCTAAATTCTTTTGGTTTGCCAATGTGTTTAATGCGGTCGATTTCCCCGCATTGGAGCGTCCGGCAAAGGCAACTTCAACGCCGGCATCGGCTGGAAGTTGTCGAATATTAGCGGCACTCATTACAAAGTGCGTTTTATGGTAATTGAGTTTGAACGTTGTCATTGTCATTATCCTTTTTTAAATCGAATTGTTTCACCTTGCTCGCCGTAACGGTTGGCTTGTGCTTGCCCGACAAATACGCCCCATTCCATCAGTAGCATAGCGAATATAAAAATCGGAAACAGTTGCCCTAATAATAATTTCATAAAACCTTGGCTATAAGGCGCAATCAAAAAACAGCCTATCGGCGCTAGGAGAATTGCCAGTGCTTTGGCGGAGCGACCGCGGTCGTGCAAGCGTTTCACGATAATCGCCAGCCAACAGTATGTGATCAATAATAATGGCAATAATGCGAAAATTGCACCGCTTTGCTGCTGAAACAGCAATGAAACCGGCAGTAAATTGGCAACCAATAATAAGAAAGCGGCACAAATACCGCTGCCAATCCAGAACCCTTGTCGATTCAATCTGCCGTTAAATGTGAAAAAAGCTTGGGTAAAATACATAAATTTGCGCTTAAAAAGAGGCTATTTTGAGATTTTGTCGCCATTATACAAGAAAAGCGTCAAAAATGTTAAAAATCGCTGACTACGGTAAAAAAAGAGATGCTGTTTTTGTTGAGTGAGAAAATCTTAATTGTGATCAAGTTCACATCATTTTTTACAAGACAAATTTTCAAAATCGTTTTAATATTAGCGCGGTTTTTGATTTCTATCTTTGAAAATTAACTTAAATGTGAGGAAAAACAAATGGCAAAAATCGTTAAAATTCTTGGCCGTGAAATTATTGATTCTCGTGGTAACCCAACCGTTGAAGCGGAAGTGCATTTAGAAGGCGGTTTCGTTGGTCTTGCAGCTGCTCCATCAGGTGCATCAACAGGTTCACGTGAAGCATTGGAATTGCGTGATGGTGATAAATCACGTTATTTAGGTAAAGGTGTATTAAAAGCAGTTTCAAACATCAATGATGTTATTGCACCGGCTTTATTAGGTAAAGATGCAACTCAACAAGCTGAAATCGACCAAATTATGATCGATTTAGACGGCACAGAAAACAAATCTAAATTAGGTGCGAATGCGATTCTTGCGGTTTCTCTTGCTAATGCAAAAGCGGCAGCAGCATCTAAAGGTTTACCACTTTATGCGTGGATTGCTGAATTAAACGGTACTCCAGGTCAATATTCAATGCCATTACCAATGATGAACATCATCAATGGTGGTGAACACGCAGATAATAACGTTGATATTCAAGAATTTATGATTCAACCGGTAGGTGCAAAAACTTTACGTGAAGCAGTTCGTATCGGTTCTGAAGTGTTCCACAACTTAGCGAAAGTATTAAAAGCGAAAGGTTTAAATACAGCAGTTGGTGATGAAGGTGGTTTCGCACCTAACTTGGCATCTAACGCAGAAGCTTTAGCTTGCATTAAAGAAGCAGTGGAAAAAGCAGGTTATGTATTAGGTAAAGATGTAACTTTAGCAATGGACTGTGCATCATCTGAATTCTACAACAAAGAAACCGGTATGTACGAAATGAAAGGTGAAGGCAAATCATTCACTTCTCAAGAATTCACTCACTACCTTGAAAAACTTTGTGAAGAATACCCAATCAAATCTATCGAAGATGGTCAGGATGAATCTGACTGGGAAGGCTTCAAATACCAAACAGAAGTTCTTGGCGGTAAAATCCAACTTGTTGGTGATGACTTATTCGTAACTAACACCAAGATCCTTAAAGAAGGTATCGAAAAAGGTATCGCTAACTCAATCTTAATCAAATTCAACCAAATCGGTTCATTAACTGAAACTTTAAATGCGATTCGTATGGCGAAAGAAGCCGGTTACACTGCGGTAATCTCTCACCGTTCAGGTGAAACCGAAGATGCAACTATCGCAGATTTAGCGGTTGGTACAGCAGCAGGTCAAATCAAAACCGGTTCAATGAGCCGTTCAGACCGTATTGCAAAATACAACCAATTAATCCGTATCGAAGAAGCATTAGGTGACAAAGCACCATTCTTAGGATTAAAAGCAGTTAAAGGTCAGGCTTAATTTCTGATTGCAAACTCTGAATAGCGAAACTGCACCGAATAAGGTGCAGTTTTTTATTGCGATAAACAGAATAACTGCGGTTAATGATCAGGGAATTTGATAAGTATGAGATTTAAGCAAAAAAACGAAAATCTGCCGTTTCTGATTAAATCTCGTTGACATCAATTCAGCGTGCCATTAATATTAGCAACGTTTCACATCGATCGTGGGGATATAGCTCAGTTGGGAGAGCGTTTGAATGGCATTCAAAAGGTCGTCGGTTCGATCCCGATTATCTCCACCATTTCACTAAATCACATTACTCCTCAATAACTCACAAAGCCAGTAATAGCAATGCTTTAAAGCATTTTTAGTAAATCTGATTAACACAGAATAACCCACAGTAACACAAGATTTTAGCAACACGCAGTTATACTAGACACAAACTGTGTTACTAAAAATCATTGAGGCGAGATATGGCAAGGCTTACCACTCCATTAACAAATACAAAAATTGAAAGGGCAAAACCGACAGCTAAAGAATACAATTTAGCAGATGGAAAAGGACTTTATTTGCGAGTTAAGCCAACAGGCTTAGAGATGTGGTTACTCAATTATTCTCCCGCCATTTCACCAAATCACATTACCTCATCTATATAATTATTTAATTATTCCAATAAGTTTTTTATCCTAAAATTTAATCGTAACTAGCGTTAAGTTTGCTTTTGTTTTATGCTTGCAACCTACTTTTGGATTGCCTCTTCAAAATTTTCTTTCAATGATAAGGAGCATTAACGTCGTGGAAAACGCTACCTTTAATCCTAAATTTCAAACTGTTTCCAATATGGATACTATCCGTGAGGCCTGTAATATCAATTACTGGGGAATGAATTATTACAATGTGGATGAAAACGGTGATATTTATGTTTGTCCAAATCCGGAAAAACCTGAAAATCGAGTTGCATTGACTAAATTAGTCGAGCAGGTTCAACAACAAAAGAGTGCACACCTACCAACGCTATTTTGTTTTCCTCAAATTATTCAACACCGTCTGCGTTCAATTAATGCTGCTTTTGCACAGGCTCGGGCTGATTTTGGGTATGAAGGCAATTATTTCTTGGTTTATCCGATTAAAGTAAATCAATATCGCCGTATTATTGAATCATTGATTACTTCGGGGCAGCCGTTGGGGTTGGAAGCCGGATCGAAAGCTGAGTTGATGGCGGTGTTGGCTCACGCCGGACAAACTAAAACAGTGATAGTTTGTAATGGATATAAAGATCGTGAATATATTCGTTTTGCGTTGATGGGCGAAAAATTAGGCCATAAAGTCTATTTAGTTATAGAGAAAATTTCCGAAATCTTCTTAGTGTTGGAAGAGGCGAAAAAATTGAATGTACGCCCTCGCTTAGGGGTGCGCGCCAGATTGGCTTCGCAAGGTTCAGGGAAATGGCAATCCTCAGGCGGCGAAAAATCAAAATTTGGTTTATCGGCATCACAAGTGCTTGATTTAGTGAATTTATTAAAAGATCAACAAAGTTTGGACTGTTTGCAGTTATTGCATTTTCACTTAGGCTCTCAATTAGGTAACATTCGCGATGTGGCGACCGGTGTGCGTGAAAGTGCAAGATTTTATATTGAACTGCATCGATTAGGTGTAAATATTCAATGTTTTGATGTTGGTGGTGGTTTAGGTGTCGACTATGATGGTAATCGCACTGAATCAGATTGTTCCGTTAATTATGGTCTAAGAGAATATGCGGAAACTGTGGTGTGGGGAATTGGTCAAGCTTGTCGAGAATATAATTTGCCGCATCCGACAATCATTACTGAGTCGGGGCGAGCGGTAACAGCACATCACGCCGTGCTGGTATCAAATATTATCGGTGTTGAGCGTTATTTGCCGGCGCAACTTGAAGCACCGAAAGAGAGTGATCCAATGGTGTTGCACAGTATGTGGGAAACGTGGAATGACATTTTGTCATCACGTGAAAAACGTTCTTTACGCAGTTGGATTCACGAAAGTCAATTTGATTTGTCTGATGTACATAATCAATATAATGTCGGTTTGATTAATTTAGAGCAACGAGCTTGGGCAGAGCAACTTTACCTCAATATTTGCCACGAGGTGGGGGAATTATTTAATGAGCGTCATCGTTCGCACCGTGCCATTATTGATGAATTACAGGAACGTTTTGCGGATAAATTATATGTGAATTTTTCGCTATTCCAGTCACTGCCTGACGCGTGGGGTATCGATCAACTGTTTCCGGTCTGCCCATTAACGCAGCTTAATGAGCCGGTTAGTCGCCGAGCAGTATTGCTTGATATTACTTGTGATTCCGATGGCATTATTGATCATTATATTGATGGTGACGGTATCGCTACCACGATGCCGATGCCTAATTATGCGACAGATAATCCACCGTTGGTTGGTTTTTTTATGGTCGGGGCTTATCAGGAAATTCTTGGCAATATGCACAACTTGTTCGGAGATACTACCAGCGTGGATATCGTGCTGGATGATAATGGGCAGGCAAAAATCTTAGATTATGATGAGGGCAATACGGTTGCAGATATGTTGCAATATGTTTACCTTGACCCGAAAAATTTAATTGCTCGTTATCGAGAACAAATTGAACATTCAGATTTGCCGGTATCGGAAGCATTACAATTCTTAAAAGAATTGGAAGAGGGTTTAAACGGCTATACTTATCTGGAAGAGGAGTGAGTAAAGAAAAATGTTTAATACGCTTGCGCATAAAGAAGATATTTCTTTGGTTTCTAATAATTTTGGTTTTTTACGATTACCGTTAAATTTTGTGCCACAGCAATCCGATGCCGATTGGGTAATCACTGGCGTGCCGTTTGATGCATCTGTTTCCGGTCGTCCGGGGGCAAGGTTTGGCGCGGAAGCAATTCGCCGTGCTTCTGTCAATTTAGCGTGGGAACATTGCCGTTTCCCGTGGAATTTTGATGTGCGGGAACGGTTGAAAATTGTCGATTGTGGCGATTTAGTCTATTCCTATGGCGATAATCAGGATTTTGTTAAACAGCTGGAAGCGCATACCAGTTCCTTGCTACAAGCCGGAAAACGTTGCCTAACTTTAGGTGGTGATCACTTTATCACATTGCCGCTTTTGCGTGCTCACGCCAAACATTTTGGTAAATTGGCAATGATCCATTTTGATGCACATACCGACACCTACGAAAACGGCAGTTGTTATGATCACGGTACAATGTTTTATCACGCGCCGAAAGAGGGATTAATCGATGCAAAAAGATCTGTTCAGATCGGCATTAGAACAGAGTTTGATCGACAGTTAGACTTCACCGTTTTGGATGCTCCGCTAGTGAATGATTTAACTGTTGATGAAGTGGTTCAGCGTATTAAAGAAACAGTTGGAACGGAGTTACCGGTTTACTTGACATTCGACATTGATTGCCTCGATCCGGCATTTGCTCCCGGCACCGGCACACCGGTTTGCGGTGGATTAAGTACAGATAAAGTATTGAAAATTTTAAGAAAGCTGTCTGATGTGAATATTGTTGGAATGGATGTGGTGGAAGTTTCTCCTGCATATGACAAAGCAGATATCACCGCGCTTGCCGGCGCAACCATCGCTTTAGAAATGCTTTATTTGCAAGGGAGTAAGAAGGAATGAAAGAGAAACAAAAAATCATATTAGCGACCGGAAACCAAGGGAAGGTCAATGAAATGGCGAATGTCTTAGCAGAATTTGGGTTTGAAGTAGTGGCGCAAACTGCACTAGGAATCGAAAGTCCGGAAGAAACGGGTTTAACATTTGTTGAAAATGCGCTGATTAAGGCGCGGCACGCGGCAAAAATCAGTGGATTGCCGGCGATAGCGGATGACTCCGGTTTGGCAGTGGATTATTTAAATGGACAGCCGGGGTTGTATTCAGCACGTTTTGCCGGCGAACACGCAAGCGATGCGGATAATCGTGCGAAATTGTTGCATTTGCTTGAGGGCGTTCCGGCAGCACAACGCAAAGCGAAATTTGTCAGCTGCATTGTGTTATTGCGTTCGGCTGATGATCCGGTGCCAATTATTGCGCAAGGAGAGTGTGAGGGTGTCATTACCGAACAGGAAATTGGTGAAAACGGTTTCGGTTATGATGCATTATTCTTCTATGCCGATAAACAGGCAACGTTTGCACAGTTAAGCAAAGAAGAGAAACAGCAAATTTCACATCGGGCAAGAGCGTTAATTAAATTACAACAGCAATTAAAATGATGGTTTTACCTCCTCTCAGTTTATATATTCATATTCCTTGGTGTGTTCAGAAATGCCCTTATTGCGATTTTAATTCGCACGCACAAAAAGGCGACATTCCGCAACAGCAGTATATCCAACATCTGCTGGCGGATTTAGATCAACAGCTCGATTTTGTTCAACAACGGCAATTACATTCTATCTTTATCGGCGGCGGCACGCCCAGCCTGTTTTCTGCGGAAAGTATCGCGTATTTATTAGCACAAATTGCACAGCGAATCCCGTTTAGCCAAAATATTGAAATTACTTTAGAAGCCAACCCCGGCACAGCGGAAGCGGAGCGTTTTTTAGGTTATCGTCAGGCAGGGGTAACACGGCTTTCTATGGGCGTGCAGAGCTTTCACGACCAACAGTTGCAACTGTTGGGACGTATTCATAACAGCAATGAAGCCAAAAAAGCGGTCGATTTTGCCAAAGCAGCCGGATTTGAACGTTTTAATTTAGATTTAATGCACGGCTTGCCGAACCAAAGTGTGGAGAGCGCATTGTCGGATTTGGCGCAAGCAATCGCGTTAGCGCCGCCACATCTTTCTTGGTATCAATTAACCATCGAACCGAATACGCTGTTTGCCAGTAAACCGCCGCGTCTGCCGGATGACGATGATCTTTGGCAAATTTTTGAGGCGGGGCATCAAAAACTGCTTGCCGCCGGTTATCAGCAGTATGAAACCTCAGCCTATGCCAAGCCCGGTTTCCAGTGCGAACACAATTTAAATTATTGGCGATTCGGGGATTATTTGGCGATTGGTTGCGGTGCGCACGGCAAAGTGAGCTTCAGCGATGGGCAAATTTTGCGTTATTCGCAAACCAAACACCCGAAAGGCTATTTGCAAGGGCAATATCGTTATCAACAACATTATGTAGAATGGCAAGATCGTCCGTTTGAGTTTTTTATGAATCGTTTTCGCCTGTTGGAAGCGGTGCCGAAAGCCGATTTTGAGCGATTTACCGGATTAGGCTTGAATGTGATTGAAAAGCAGATAGACGAGGCATTAAAACAGGATTATATTGTAGAGCGGACAGAGAGTTGGCAAATTACTGAACACGGTAAACTATTTCTTAATGACTTGCTGACGCTTTTTTTATCAAATAGTTGAATGAAAGGATGATGAAATGGATCAATTAACAATGAAGAAAATGGCGGCAAATGCGGCGTTGCAATATGTGCAGGCGGATACGATTGTCGGCGTAGGCAGCGGCTCCACAGTAAATTGTTTTATTGAAGCATTAGGAACAATTAAACATAAAATTAAAGGTGCGGTGGCAGCCTCAAAAAACTCAGAAGCATTGTTGCGTGCGCAAGGTATTGAAGTGTTCAGTGCCAATGATGTTTCCGGTTTGGATATTTATGTTGACGGTGCGGATGAAATTACACCGCATAAAATGATGATTAAAGGCGGCGGTGCGGCATTAACCCGAGAAAAAATTGTGGCAGCATTGGCAAAAACATTTATCTGTATTGTCGATCGTTCTAAACAGGTGGATGTGTTAGGTTCAACTTTCCCACTGCCGGTTGAAGTGATCCCAATGGCGCGTTCTCAAGTGGCACGTAAATTGGTGGCGTTGGGCGGCTCACCGGAATATCGTGAAGGCGTGGTTACCGATAACGGCAATATTATTTTGGATGTTCATAATTTTAAAATTCTTAATCCGGTTGAAATGGAGAAAGAGTTAAACAATGTTGCTGGCGTGGTTACCAACGGTATTTTTGCGTTACGTCCGGCGGATATCGTGATTGTCGGCAGCCCTGACGGCGCACAAATTCTCAAATAAATTTCACACATATAATAAAGGAAAATGCAAATATGACAGCTAAAGTATCGTTAGATAAAGCAAAAATTAAGTTCTTGTTGTTGGAAGGCGTGCACGAAAGTGCGTTGGAAGTGTTGCATAATGCCGGCTATTCCAATATCGAATATCATAAAAAAGCCCTTGATGAAGAAGAGTTAATCGAAGCGATTAAAGATGCCCATTTTATCGGCATCCGCTCCCGCACCCACTTAACCGAAAAAGTGTTGCAGCACGCCCATAAATTAATTGCGATTGGCTGTTTCTGCATCGGCACCAACCAAGTGGATTTGGAAGCGGCGAAACAACGTGGTATTCCGGTGTTTAATGCGCCGTTCTCAAACACACGTTCCGTGGCTGAATTGGTGTTAGGGGAAATGTTGTTATTAATGCGCAATGTGCCGAAAGCCAATTTTGAGGTGCATCGTGGTGTTTGGAATAAATCAGCGGCAGGTTCAAACGAAGCCAGAGGAAAAATTCTCGGTATTATCGGTTATGGTCATATTGGTTCACAATTAAGTGTGATTGCCGAATCGCTCGGAATGCGTGTCTATTTCTACGATATTGAAAACAAATTGCCATTGGGCAATGCGCAACAGGTTCGCACTTTGGAAGAGCTATTAACAATGAGTGATGTGGTTTCGTTACACGTGCCGGAAAACAGTTCTACCAAGAATTTGATGAGTGCAGAGCGAATTGCACAATTAAAACAGGGCGCTATTTTGATTAATGCCGCACGCGGAACAGTGGTTGATATTGATGCATTAAGTGCAGCATTGGAAGCCGGAAAATTACGTGGTGCCGCGATTGATGTGTTCCCGAAAGAGCCGGCTTCGATTAATGAAGTGTTTGAATCACCGTTGCGCCGTTTTGAAAATGTGATTTTAACTCCACATATCGGTGGCTCAACCTCTGAAGCGCAAGAGAATATCGGCACTGAAGTAGCAAGCAAATTTGTCAAATATTCTGACAATGGCTCAACTGTTACCGCCGTGAATTTCCCTGAAGTGTCATTGCCGAGCCACAGTTTAGTGAAAGCGAAACGGTTATTGCATATTCACCATAATCGACCGGGTATTTTGAATAAAATTAACCAAATTTTTGTAGATGATGGTGTCAATATTGCCGCACAATATTTGCAGACTGATGAAACAATCGGTTATGTTGTTATTGATGTTGAATCAGAAAACACAGAAAGTTTGCAGCAAAAATTGAAGCAGATTGACGGCACAATTAAGGCGAGAGTTTTGTATTAGTTTTTTTACTTTGTATAGAGCATATGTAATTTAAAATAGAAGCAGCTCTTATTGTTAAGTAAGAGCTGTTTTAGCTTAAATGGTTCATAATGTTCATAACGAAAGAGTTTCTATTATGGGTTTATTAATTGATAGCATCAAAAATAGTAAAATATAATTGATTTATGAAGTATTAGGTTTGTAAAATAAAAAATTTTTTAACTATTGACAGTTAAAAAAGGAAAATTACAATGCCTGACAGCACAGCACAGCACAGCACAGCACAGCACAGCACAGCACAGCACAGCACAGCACAGCACAGCACAGCACACCACAGCACA
>Ga0079226_10000527_pt1 | contig 26918 bp, 24 predicted proteins | sample Poulit2014_FD_76345 | JGI IMG/M metagenome (GOLD analysis project Ga0079226, IMG submission 76345) | Agricultural soil microbial communities from Georgia to study Nitrogen management - Poultry litter 2014 | ecosystem: Environmental > Terrestrial > Soil > Agricultural land | place: USA: Georgia...
CTAGAAACCATTGAGCGCTACCTCCGCGAGCCAGTATGGCTTTTTGTAAAGGCCGTAGCATGGCATAGGCGTAGTTTTGTTCGGCGTAAAGTAAGTAGTTCAGCGGTTTCAATGCAAGCACCTATGGAGATATGAATTATTAGTTAGATTAATAAGTAGTGTATAGTACCTCGAATCATCGTTTCACCATAGTTATAGAAAACTGAGAGGCCTATGAAAGTATTGTTTATAACTGATAAATGCGATCGTCCAGAAAGTGAATTATTTATAGGCTTATCAAAACAAGTAGATGTCACTGTTATGTGTCATCCAGAAGGACGCAATTATCCTTTACTAAAGGCTGCTGGTGTTAATTTAATAGAGCTAAAACTTATTGGTCGCTTTGATAAGGAGGGCACAGAAAAAATTAGGCAAGAGCTATACGCAGGTGATTACGATATTGTTCATGCTTTCAATTCTCGCGCGGTAACTTGTGCAGTTCGCGCAGGCAAGCATCACAGAGCTAAAATATTAGGTTATCGTGGTGTAACTACAAATATGAGTTATTTTCAGCCAGAGAATTGGTTTAGTTTTTTAAACCCGCGTTTAGATGGTGTGTTTTGCGTAGCTGAGGCGGTTCGGCAGTCGATGCTACAAGCTCGTTTTTTATGGTGGCACATACCGCCCACTAAACTTAAGACTATTTATAAAGGCCATAAACCAGAATGGTATCAAGGCGACGCAGCAGATTTAACTGAATTTGGTGTGCCAAAAGATGCGAAGGTTATGTGCTGTCTAAGTCGCAATAGCATGCATAAAGGTGTGCCCACTTTATTGGATGCATTTGATGAGCTGCCGTCAGACTTAAATATGCATCTGTTATTGGTGGGTAATATAGATCAGAATAAAGAGGCTCATGTACGAGTAGAAAAGTGCGAACATCCTGAGCGTGTTCATTTTACTGGGTATAGCAACAACCCTACGGCTATTATTCGTGCTTGCGACTTACTGGTTTCTGCTTCAGAAAGTGGCGAAGGATTGCCGCGAGTAGTTGTGGAGGCCATGTGTGTAGAGCGACCTGTGGTGGCTACCGATGCAGGTGGTACACCTGAGCTTGTTTTGGATGGTGAGACGGGATTACTAGTGAAGCAGGGCGATGCGGAGTTGTTAAGGCAGGCAATCTTAAACGTGATCGAACAACCGGAGGAGGCAGCTAATAGAGTAGAAGTCGCGTTGGCTCGAATTTACTCTGTGTTTAATGCAGAGACAACAGTTAAGAATACATTGGGCTGGTATCAAGAATTTCTTAGTACGTTAGATAAGTAACGAAATTTATCTACTTGGTTGTACAAGAGCATTGACGGTAAGCCCAGTTTTAACTGGGCTTCAATGATGTTATCAGCTTTTGAAATAGCATTTTTATTTTCTGATAAATGTTCTGTGTAAAAGATTTAGGCGTGGAGCTTGCTAAATGAGTTTTAGTTGTATTGAAGCTGCTATCGTCAAGTCTATTCATTGCTGCAACGTCATTGATGTCCTTGTTCTCTTTATTTTTTTTGGCGCGAGTATTTTTCATTTTTTTTGTTTGGTCAAAAGACACAAACTTAATATCTTTAAAATAAAAATAATTTTCAGGATTAAAAATTAAAGCATTCTTAGTGTTATTATAAAATTGCAATTCCGAGTCATGATGAGAAATATTTTTGTCATTACTAATGATGTTGTCATCACTGAGATAATCAATGTCGGCAGCCTCTCTTATGCCATAAACAGATAAAACCATACTACCATCTAATATATTGTTCTGGGGGTTTGAGTTATGTTTCTTTAAGAAGGCTTTGAATGTAGAAATTTTTTTATATGTACTTGAGAAATTGTTAGGTTGGGCTTTGTTTAAGAAATGAATTCCATTGGCGTTAAAAATTATCCTAGCCATTTTTACGGCTTCCTCGTGAGTGTCTGTTATGTGCACAGAGTGCTTATCTATATTAAAGAGATTTCTAATATCCTTTTTTATTTTTAAAACACTTTCAAGGCTTTCAGATTGGAATGCAATGATCCTCACAGGACCAAAATTATCAAAGCAGCTTTCTAGTTTTTTGCTGACACCACTAAAGTTATTTTTAATCGTACCTAGCCACGGTTCGCCGGCATAGACCTCAGATAATATATTGTGCGCTCCTAAACGATTAAGTGTAATATCTTTTCTATAAATAATATTAGGAACTAGATTTTCTAGCTTTTTATCTTTGCCTTTTGCAGAAGGCCAAATAAACGCTATATACGATTTTTTATCATGTTCGACAAAAGCGGTGGCCGCAGCATCTAATAGCGGCGCAGGCACGCCTCTTTCCGCAAAGAATTTATAATCATAATTTATGTTTTTGAATTCTTTAAGATTTACGCATGTTACTTCTTTATTGTTGGTGATGGCGCTTGTAACTCGGTGCGCGCCATTAATGATAGCCCCGTCTTGCGAAACAGGAATCAATGTTTTAGAAGCATCAAACCCGTTTAATGTTATGTCTTTTAATGTTCTTTTAAAATCATCTAAATATTTTTCTATAGTATTTTTATTTTCGTTTCCATACTCAATGAATTTTCCTTTTGTAAAAGCTCTGATGTGCTCTTTATATATTTTTTCGGCAAAATCCTTATCTTTATCCTGTAGGGATAAGTAATAGAGCTTGAAACCCAAATCAAAACGTGTGTTTTTAAGTAATTTTATTGCTGGAATAGTAGTGGTTTTATATTGATTTTCTGTTAACTGATCAAATATGAATGGTTCAATAAGGCTTTTTAATTCCAATGTCTTTATCATCATATTGACTATCTATCCGCTTTTTTAGTGTAGTTAATATAGCTTTTCTCCCCCCACCGGCCTCGTCTTAAACCTCCGATGCACCCACAAATACTGCTCGGGTGCTTTTAGCACTTCCTGCTCAATCACTTGATTGATGAGGGTGGCATCTACGACATCATCGCCACTGGGAAAGTTCTCAAGTGCAGGGCCGAAAACGATTTTATAGCAGCCGTTAGGTAATCGGAAATGTGAAGTGGGCACCACTTTGGCTTTGCCCATTTGGGCGAGGCGTGAGGTGGTGGTGATGGTGGCGGCTGGCACCCCAAAAAAAGGGGCAAATACAGAGTGCTCGCGGCCATAATCTTGATCGGGGGCATACCACACGGTGTTGCCAGCGCGCAGTTGGCGGATAAGGCCGCGCATATCTTTGCGGTCGATATATTTTTCTACAAAGCGCCCACGCCCCCAGGCAATCAGCCAATCCAGTATGGGGTTGTTGTTGGGGCGGTACACCACGCTAAAGGGCACTTTGGCGCCATCGCCTAATAATCGGCAGCCGGCATCAATGGTGTTTAGGTGCATGCCGAGCATAATAACGCCGCCTTCTTTCTGAGCGGTTTCTAGGTGTTCTAGCCCTTCAATCGTTAGGCGGCTGGTTAAATCCACGCGGTTATTAATGTAGGCAGCGGCTATTTCTGTAAGCGCTTCGCCCGTACTCATAATGGTTTGGCGGGTGAGTGTGGCTTGTTCGTCTGCACTTAAGTGGGGGAAACAGAGTTCAATGTTTTTGGCCGCAATATCGCGGCGTCGCTTGAGCGCAAGATACGACACACGGCCCAACCCTCGGCCAATGGCCAGTTGCCAGTTCCACGGCAATTGGCCAAATAACCAAAATAGGGCCACGGCAATCCAAGTGCCTAAGTCTTTAAATTGAAATGCGGGGCGCGCAGGTATTTGTGCCATAGTGGTTTCGTTGTTGGGAAAATGGCGTAAGTGTAGCAGCAATTACACTTGGTGTTCATCCTGCTATTTTAGCTATGGGAGGTTCGCCTTGATAAAGTTCCGCAGCGCTTGGTGGCTTAGCCTCTGCTATCATGCGCCCATCGTTTAGAAGGATTTAGCTATGGGTTTAATTTTTTATACCGCATTGTGGTATCTGTTAATGCCTTTTTTGTGGGTGCTGTTGTGGTTACGTGGCCGCAGTGCTCCCGATTATCGCAAACGCTGGGCCGAGCGCTTGGTGCGCAGCGCCCAGCCTAATACCTTGCCGGGCTGTGTGTGGATCCATGCCGTATCGGTGGGGGAGGCGTTAGCAGCAGCACCTATGATTAAAGCGTTTCTTGCGCAGTATCCACAAACGCCCTTATTGGTTACCACTACGACACCCACCGGGTCCGATCGTGTTAAGGCGCTGTTTGGCGAGCGGGTGCACCATGTGTATTGCCCGTGGGATATGCCGGCGGCGTGGCGGCGTTTTTTTGCTGCGTATAACCCCAAGCTAGCTTTGATTGTAGAAACGGAACTGTGGCCCAATTTAATGGCGCAAGCGGTAAAAGAGCAGGTGCCGGTGTGGCTGGTGAACGGGCGTATCTCTGAACAGAGTTACCAAGGCTATCGTCGTTTGCGGGCACTTACTACGCCTGCTATCCGTGCTTACGATGGCTTGTTGGTGCAAACGGAGGCAGAAGCAGAGCGCTATATTAAATTAGGGGTGGCTCAAGAAAAGGTGCACGTTACGGGCAGCATTAAGTTTGATTTACGTCTTTCAGATACGGTCAAAGAGCACGCGCTGCAGTTGCGCGCTCAGTTTGGCGAGCGCCCGGTTTGGGTGGCGGCGAGCACCCATGAGGGTGAGGAGGAGGAGGCGATAAAAGCCCATAAACATGTGCTAGCCTCTTTTCCTAGTGCTTTATTAGTGTTGGTGCCGCGTCACCCTGAACGCTTTAACAGTACCGCAGAGCTGCTAAAGCGCGAAGGATTGCGTTTTTGCCGACGCAGCCGTGGTGATTTTCCCGATGCCCAAACCGAAGCGTATCTTGGCGATTCCATGGGCGAATTACTGATGCTTTATGGCGCTGCCGATTTAGCCTTTGTGGGAGGCTCTTTTGCCGATGTGGGGGGGCACAATTTATTAGAGCCTGCCGCTTGGGAGCACCCCGTGCTGAGTGGCCCTAAGCTATATAATTTTGAGCGCATTGCTGCCTTATTAGAAGAAGCGGGCGCGCTAACTATTGTGAACAATGGCGAGGAGCTAGGCCAAGAGGTGGCAGCGCTGTTTGCTGATGAGGTACGCCGTGAGGCTGAAGGGATGGCAGCCGCCGAGGTGGTGGCTGCCCATGGTGGTGCACTGCAAAAAACCTTAGATCAACTGTCGCGAGTTTGGCCTTCGTCTTCGGCTACCTCGTCAAGCTCCACTTGATCAATGGTGGAAAGCCAGCTGTTCACTTGAATAATATCCTCTTCGTTTAATACGCCAGCGAGGGCTTTTAGGCTTAAGCTGCTGAGGATGTAATCGTAACGGGCATTAGCGTAATCGCGTTGCGCGGCAAACAGGGTGCGCTGTGCATTAAGCACTTCTACGATATTACGAGTGCCCACGTCGTAGCCAGCTTGGGTAGCTTCGAGCGCAGACTCTGCAGAACGAATAGCTTGCTTGCGCGCTTTAATGTGGGAGGCATTAGCCGTAACCAAACGGAACGACGCCAAGGTTTGCTGGCCCACATCGCGCCACGCTTGTTGGTAAGACTCAACGCTCGCTTCGTGTTGCAAAGCGGTTTGCTTACGTTTGCTGTTCAACCCGCCGCCTTGGAAGAGGGGCATGTTGACTTCAATACCATAGGCGTTGGTGCGGCTTTTGGGTTGTAGGTTGCCGCCAGATAGTGGGTTGTTGGTCGGCACGTTGGCATTGTCTCGGTATCGCTGATGCTGTGCCACTAAATCCACCGTGGGCAACATGGCAGAAGTTTGCTGGCGCGCGTTGTAACGCAACACTTCGGTTTGCTGTTGAGCGGCAATTAAGCTTGGGTTTTGCGCTTGTGCTAGCTCCATCCATTTGTTGGGTTCTGCCGGCTCTGGAGTGTTAAGTGGCAAATCTTCCAAGAGGGTTGCCATTTGCTGCCACGAGCGGCCGGTTAGCGCTTCAAGTTTGTCGCGGGCAATATCGAACTCTGCTTGCATCATGATGACGTTAACTTTTACCAAGTCATAAGCGGCTTCGGCCTCGTGCACTTCCGTTTGCGCCACTAAACCCACTTCGTAACGCTCATCGGTTTGCTCTAGTTGTTCGCCAATGGCCCTTTCTTCAGCTTGTGCAGAGGCAAGGTTTTCCCAGGCGCGTAGCACTTCAAAGTAGGTGCTGGCCACTCGCTGAAAAAATTGTTGGCGCGCTTCGGCAAACTCAGCTTCGGTCACAGACGTGGCGGCACTTCCTTGTTTGTAGGCATACCAAGCTTCGGGCCTAAATAGGGGTTGGGCAAGCGTTACGGCTACGGTTTCTGTTTCATAATCTACGCTGTCGCCGCTGCGTCGGATTTTGTAATCGTTATCCATCCAGCTATAACGCGCACTAATATTCGGCAATAGCGCTGCACGGCCTTGCTTCTTGTTTTCTTGTCCTGCTTCCCAAGTACGCAGCGCCGCGCTCCACTCAGGATCAGCTTCCCAAGCCGCTTCTAAAGCATCTGCTAGGGTATTGGCATATAAAGACGATGAAAAAGTGCCAGCCAATAGGCCAGCAGTTAAAACTAAAATCTTACGCATGATATAAAATCCCGTTATTCGCGGAAGGCTACATGATAACGATACTCACGTGCTAATGGTATCAAAAATGACTTTTCGGTCGGTTTTTGACTGACCTTCAAGTCATGACGTGTAAAGGTCTCGAAACGTGATACTGCTCATCAGTGTAAAGGCTGTAGATTACGCTAATATTGTTAGCGTTTTGTGTAGGTTACGCTGTGTATCAGCGCCTAACATTGATATTTCATGCCAACCAAAATTGGGAGCTTTTATGAGTTGGAACAGCAATAAACTAACGCGTTACAACAGCCAAGAGGATGTGCGCATCCACCAAACTCAAACACGCTACCAAGGATTTATGGCATTGGATGCCGTTGAGCTGCAATTTCGTCGCTTTGCAGGCGATTGGTCGCCTATTATGGAGCGCGAATTGCTGCGCAGGCAAGAAGCCGCTGGCGTTTTAATTTGGGACCCAAAGCGTGATGAATTGCTGTTCATCGAACAATTCCGCATTGGTGCGCTAGAGGATGAGCGCAGCCCTTGGTGTTTGGAAGTCGTGGCTGGCATTGCCGATGTGGCCGACGAATCCTTTGAAGCATTATTACGCCGCGAAGCTCAAGAAGAAGCCAATGTAACCCTAGAAAAGCTTGAGAAACTGCCCTCATATTTTGTTAGCCCAGGTGGCACCAACGAACGGATGCATTTGTATCTCGGGTACGCTGATTTAACCCACGCGGGCGGCGTGCATGGCCTCGCTAGCGAAAACGAAGACATTCGTTCTCATTGTATCCCCGCTAAATTACTCCCCGAACTGCTCGAACAAGGCGTATTCAACAACGCCGCTAGCTTGATAGCCGTGCAGTGGTTTTTGCTTAACTCTCATGCCAGGGGCTAGGGCGCGGAACCACGTAGGTTGGCTCTCGTGCCGAGGGGCACCACTCAACGAGTTCTAAACGTACAGCATCAACAATAAGCACTGCGGGGACGCGGAGCCGCGTAGGTTCCCGCTACCACCAGGTGTTCTTAAAAACCACCATACCGAGCAAGCTTGCAGAAATGGGCCCCACCAGCGAAAACCATGCTGGTGGGGCCCATTTCTTCCAGCCTATTCACCCTAGCCTCTAAGAGAAACCGGGTGCGGATGGGGTATGAGAATGTTGGCTTTGTGCAGGATTGTAGTTCAGAGCACATAGCTAGCCAGCTGCTAACGCGCAGCTTAGTGGCACCAAAAACCTCCAACATTCCACCAACCCGATTTATCTTAGAGCCACCGGTGGGAGGCACGGAGAAACCACTCTTTTTTTGCGTGCTCTTCCGCAAAAGAAAGAGTGATTTCGCAGTGCTTATTGCTGATGCTGTACGTTTAGAACTCGTTGAGTGGTGCCTGCCCGGCACAAGGGCACCCGCGCAGTTCCGCGCATTGTGCGCGGCCCGGCGTAAGGGCTAGTGCGCTAGCACCGTCCCTGTGTTCCCCCTATCGCGCCCCAAGTACAAGTACATGGCGGGCACTACGAACAAGGTAAACAGAGTTCCCATTGTCATGCCGGTGGCAATCACAAAGCCCATGGCGAAACGTGAGCCTGCGCCTGGGCCATCGGCCATGAGCATGGGGAACATGGCGATTACCAAGGCGGCTGTGGTCATCAACACGGGGCGCAACCGAATGGCAGTGGCTTCTTCAATGGCCACACGTTTGGCTAGGCCTTCTTCTTGTAGCTGGTTGGCAAACTCTACAATCAAAATACCGTGTTTAGAAATCACCCCAATTAAGGTCACCAGTCCCACTTGGGTATAAATATTCATGGTGGCATTGGGAATATAGAGCCCATTAAAGGCGCCAAAGGTACTTACCACGTTAAGAATCGCCATGCTCAGTAAGGCACCGCCAATAGACATGGGGACTGATACCAGCATGATGAGCGGGTCGCGCCAGGATTCAAACTGCGCGGAAAGCACGAGGTAAATGATGATCAGCGCAAAGAAGAAGGTCATTAGCATTTGCGAGCCTTCGGTTTTGAACTGACGTGATTGGCCAGAGTAATCCACGCGATAACCCTGTGGTAATACCTCGTTAGCAGCGTCTTCTAATACCTGCAGTGCTTCGCCGAGAGGCACACCTGGGCGCGGTACCGCTGAAATAGTAATGGCATTAAGTTGCTGGAATCGCTTCAACAATTGTGGTTGCACGCTTTGTTCAATGGAAGCAATGGTGGAAAGCGGAATGAGCTCGCCATCACGGGTGCGTGTGTAGTAATTCAGCAATTGCTCGGGATTAAGGCGCTCGCTGCGCTCCACCTGTGGGATCACTTTGTAAGAGCGATTTTCAAGGGAGAAGCGGTTCGCGTGTGCGCCTGCGAGCATGGAGGCCATGTCGCGGCTTAAGCTAGCCATATCAATACCAAGAGCGGCGGCTTTTTCGCGATCAATCACAATTTCGGAGCGCGGCTTATCGATTTTTAAATCCGTGTCTAAGAAGATGAACTTTTTGCTTTCGTAAGCTTTGCCCACGATTTGCTCAATCAGTTCAGAGGCCGCTGAAATGGGCTGAGTCGTGCCCACCACAAACTCCACGGGGAAACCGCCACCACCGCCAGTGGGTAAGGGGGGAGGCTGGAATGCCGCGACTTTTAGCCCTGGAATATCATTAATAATGCCTTGCACATCTTGCTCTAATACTGCTTTGGTGGAGCGGCTGCGCTGCTCCCATGGTTTGAGCACCAAGCCTGCTAACCCATTGGTGACAGAGCCAGCGCCAGAGCTGCCCATGCCGTTTACCAAGAAGATTTTATCCATTTCATCAAGGGCAATGGTCTTGTTGTAGAGCAAGGAAGTGTTCTTCTGGAAGTACTCCATCGTGGAGTAAGGGTCAGAGTCAGCGATGGCGATAATAAAGCCTTGGTCCTCCTCGGGGGCTAGCTCTGCGGGTGTGCTGGCAAACAAGAAGTAGCACGACACCAATACAATACCGCCAAACACAGCAACCACATGTTTGTCATTCATGGTGCTATGCAAAATGCTTTGGTATTTATGCTTGAGGCGGTCAAAGCGCTCGTCTAACCAAGCCGCTAGCTTGCTTTCGCCCCCTTCGCCAGGCGCTTTAAGGAGCTTGGCTGACAACATGGGCGACAGGGTAAGTGCGGTAATACCGGATAGAATCACTGCACCCGCAAGGGTGAAGGCAAATTCAACGAACAAGGTACCGGTTAAGCCGCCGATAAAGCCAATGGGTAGATACACGGCCACTAGGGTGGTGGTCATAGCCACCACAGGCCAAGCCAGTTCGCGCGCCCCTTTAATGGCAGCGTCAAAGGGGGCCATGCCGTCTTCCACGTGGCGGTGAATGTTCTCCAAAATAATAATGGCGTCATCCACCACAATGCCGATGGCAAGTACCATAGCTAGCAGCGTGAGCAGGTTGATAGAGAACCCCATCACCAGCATCAAGAAAAGTGCTCCGACCATGGACACAGGTACGGCCAAAATGGGGATTAATACTGAGCGCACTGATCCTAAGAATAAGAAGATGACGATCACTACGATCAGCAGTGCTTCTACAATGGTTTTAACCACTTCATCAATGGAGTTTTGGATGTACTCGGTGGAGTCATAGGGAATATCGGCGTATAAGCCTTCGGGCAGCTCAGGGATAATATCTTCATCCCATACCTTGTGTACGGCTTGGATGACATCGAGGGCGTTAGCATCTGGGGCCACTTCAATAGCAATAAAGGTGGCGGCTTCTTCACCAAAGGTCACCGTGGTGTTGTAGCTTTCAGCACCGAGCTCCACAGAGGCAATATCGCGTAAGCGGATGGTGGCGCCATCTTGTTCGCGCACAATCAGCTCTTCAAATTCGGCGGGTTCGCTAAGGTCTGTTTGCGCGGTGAGGTCGATACTCACTTGCGCACCTTTGGTGGCACCCACGGCAGAAAGCACATTATTGGCCTGTAGAGCACCAAACACATCGCTGGCGGTAACGCCAAGTGCTGCCATCTTTTCAGGGTCGAGCCAGACGCGCATAGCAAAGGTTCGCGCCCCTAAAATATCGGCTTTTTGTACACCGGGCACAGTGGCAAGTAAGGGCTCAACCACGCGCACGAGATAATCCGTGGTTTGGTTGTTATCCAGAATATCGCTGTAAAACGCGAGGTACATGGCGGCGGTGGTATCACCTTCTTCCATGTCGATGACGGGGTCTTCGGATTCGTCAGGTAGCTCGCCGCGCATTTTATTCACTTTGGCTGCAACCTGGGTCAACACCTCGTTGGGGTCTGCATCTAAGCGCAAAAAGGCTTGGATAATAGAGGCACCCGCCGCGCTGGTGGAAGAGATGTAGTCAATCCCATCGGCGGTGGCCACTTCGCGCTCTAAAGGTGCAGTAATAAAGCCTTGGATTAAATCCGCATCCGCCCCCACATAGGTGGTGGTAACAGTAATCATGGCGTTTTGGAGCTCAGGGTACTGACGCACATTGAGCTCAGAAATAGCCCGAATCCCTAGCAAGAGGATGAACAAACTCACCACCCAAGCAAGAACCGGCTTTTTAATAAATACGTCGGTGAAATTCATAAGTTATCTCTGTGCTTAGGTGTTATCAGGGGTTGGGTTTTTAGACGCTTCCATCTCTACTTCATCGCTAATCTTGATAACGGTGTCGTTGCTTAATTTCAGCAAACCAGAGGTGGCTACCGTGTCGCCCGGCTTAACGCCTTCCAAAATGGTGATGTAATCGCCCAAGGTGCGGCCTGTGCGCACAAAGCGGCGCTTCACTATCTTCTGGCTTTCACCGTTTTTGTCTTCACCATCTACCACCACAAACACAGCGTTGCCATAGGGGTTAAAGCTTACAGCGCTTTGTGGAATGACCACCACGCTTTCATCATCGCCGAGGCTTAGCTGCACACGGGCAAACATACCAGGGCGCAGTTTTAAGTCTTCGTTTGCGATTTCTGCTTGTACTTTGATGCTGCGCGTTGAGGCATCTATGCCTGGCTCAATGGCGGTAACCTTGCCTTCAAAGGTGGCGTCAGACCAAGCATCCACGGTCACGTTAATCGTTTGGCCCACTTCTAAAGCATTTAAGTTGCTTTCGGGCAGTTTGAAATCCACAAAAATGGGTGAAAGTTGTTGCAAGCTCACCACCGGGGTACCTGGGGAGAGATATTCACCTAAGTTCACTAAACGGATACCCAGCTGGCCATCGAAAGGCGCCTTGATGTTTTTTTGCGCGATACGAGCGTTGTGGCTAGTAAGGTTACCGGTGGCTTGGTCCGCTTGGCTGGTGGCTCGGTCGAGTTCAGCTTTAGAGGCGCTACCTTGGCGGTGCAAACGTTGGGTGCGCTCAAGCTCGGCCTTGGCAAGCTCGGCGGCTGCTGTGAGTGCTTTAAGTTGAGCGCGATCCGCCTCGTCATCGAGCGTGATGAGGGTTTGCCCGGCTTTCACTTGTTCGCCAGAGCGGAAGTTGATTTTATTCACAATACCGGCCGCTTCTGTGGTGAGCTGGGTGCCGTTCACGGCGTTGGCCGTACCCACGGCACTTAAACGCACGGGCCAGGTGTCTTCCTCGGCATCGGCCACGGTAATGCTCACCGCAGGCATGGGCATATCGTCAAAAAAATCGTTCATACCTTTGTTGATCATGGCTTGTACGCCAAATACGCCGCCGAATACGACAACGCAAGCAAGCAGCATTAGGATCATGCGTTTATTCATGGGGTGGTTCCTCAGTGGATAGTGGGCTAAAGCACAGATCTTGGTAGAGAGTGTCCACAATGTGCTCTACATCTTGGTTTAGTTTTTGTTCGTCGAAAGGGTCAAGCAAGGGCTGCCAATTCAGGCCATTAAGATAGAGATGAATGTTGCGCAGCAACCAACGATACGGGCGCACCAAATCAAGACTGGTGAGCACTTCTTCAGCTTCTACGAGCGTATGCATGCCCATGCACAGGGCCCAGATGCCAAGAGTCAGTTCGCCTGGGCTTTGCCCGCGTGGGTCTAAATCGCCAGCACTGATCGCATCTTGGGTGATACTGGTGGCGGCCTCGTGGTGTGGCATATAGGCGTCGAGTACTTGTTGGCGCCGTTCGGGAGAGGCGGCCTGCCACACAGCATCGGTGAATATATAACGGCCAAGGCTTTGGTGGTCAGCGTGGTTCGCTGAAAATAAAATATCGCCCACAATAAGGGCCAGCATTTTTTTGCGGCTGGGGGCCTCCCAATCGGTGGCACGGCGCATTATTTCTAAGTTTTTTTCGTTTTCGCTGGCAAAAATAGCCAACAGTAAATCTTCCTTAGAAGCAAAGTGCTGATAAAGCGTGCCTGTGGCGTAATCGCAATCACGAGCAACCTTGGCCATTTTTAGTGCGAGTAGGCCTTCGGTTTGGATATGCGCCAGCGCAGTATTAATAAAAAGCTGCTCACGGGCAGCAAGTTCCCGCAAGCGTCGTCGTTTTGTTCCCATAAGAGTAGGTACTTTCGTTCTAATAATAAGGTAGGGCCGTATTATGAATGTGATTCAAAAAATGAGCAAGCGGCAATCAGGCGAATTCATTTAGCACATGGTTTAAAAACTGCAGGCCTTTTGCAGTACAGCCAAGGCGAGCGTCAGAATCCACCATCAGTTGTTGTTGGCGCAGCCGCTGCCACGGCGTTGTAATGACGCTGAGGGGGAGGCCGGTAGTGGCTGTAAATAACTCGCTTGGCACGCCTTGGGTTAACCGCAATGCGTTGAGCATAAACTCAAACCCAAGATCCTCACGCGCTATGGCTTGCAATTGTCGTCGCTGGTGGCCGCCTTCGGCCAAGTAGTGCTGTGGTAGGCGAGTTTTTTGATAGCGCCAAATGCTGCCGTCGGGGCGAGTGATTTTACCGTGAGCACCAGCGCCAATGGCAAGGTAATCTGCAAAACGCCAGTAGTTGAGGTTGTGTTGATTTTCATAAGCGGCACTTGCATAGGCGGAAATTTCGTAACGCGGGAAGCCCGCCTGTGCTAAAAACTCAATGCCTTGGGCTTCCACATCCGCCCAGAGATCAGGGTCGGGCTGGCGGGGCGGGTAGCTAAAAAACACAGAGTTAGGCTCTATGGTGAGTTCATACCAACTGATGTGGGTGGCGCCTAGATCCACTGCTATGGCGAGGTCTTGAGCAGCTTGCTCTGGTGTTTGCTGGGGCAAAGCATGCATTAAGTCCACATTAAAATTGCTGAAGCCTGCTTGCTTGGCATCCTTAACGGCTTGCTTGGCAGCGGCACTATCATGTTGGCGGCCCAGGGCGCTAAGGTGGGTGTCGTTAAAACTTTGAATGCCAATGGATAAACGACTGATGCCCGCTTCTCTATAACCTGCAAAGTGAGTTTGGTCGCTGGCACCAGGGTTCGCCTCAAGGGTGATTTCAATGCCGGGAGCAAAAGCGATATGTTGCGCAATATGCGTTAATAGTGTGCGATAAAACTCGGGCGACATCATGCTGGGTGTGCCGCCGCCAAAAAATATGCTGCTTAAGGTGCGGCCTTGTACATCGGCAAGCTCGTTAGCTAAATCGTTTTTTAGCTGTTCTAAATAGGCGTGCTCGGGCAGATCGCCAGAAAGTGTGTGCGCGTTAAAGTCACAATAGGGGCACTTTTTGATGCACCAAGGTAAATGCACATACAGGGATAGTGGGGGGAGTAAAACATTCATGCGTCAGCCATAAACCAAAACGCCATGCCCGGGATGAGCATGGCGTTCAGAAGAATAAAGCGAAAATGGCTTATTGGAAAGCGCCGCTGAGTTTATCTTTCGCAGCTTTTTCTTTCTCTTTTGCTTTTTGCTTTTCTTTCTCCGCTTTTGCTTGAGCTTCTGCTTCTGCGGCTTTAGCTTTGGCTTTTTCTTCCTCTGCCTTGGCTTCGGCGTCAGCTTTCTTCGCAGCGGCTTTATCTTTCGCTTCGTCTACAGCATCGGCTGCCTTGTCTTTCGCATCTGCAGCTTTATCTTTGGCGCTATCAACAGCATCAGCGGCTTTTTCTTTAGCAGATTCGTAGGCGTCCGCCGTGGCGTCGGCGGCATCTTCTGCTGCGTCTGCAGTAGCATCTTTGGCGTCTTCAAACTTTTCTTGAGCTTGTTCGGTGAGGGATTGGTTGTTGGTGTCTTGATCAAACTGCTCCTGCATTTCATCAAGAGCGCCATTTTCGGTTTCGGGTGCTGGCTGCTCGCCGCAGGCGACGAGTGAAAGTGAACCAAAAAGGACTAATCCAGTTAATAAACGCTTATTCATTACTTGCTCCTTGTTTAATAGACGCATTACTTGTACCACAAATGGTCAAAAAATATATGGCCGAAAAAAGCCAAACCACAAATTTTAGCAACCATTTAACAGTTATTTATTGTTCAGTGCTGTTATTAGCTGATGCAGTGCTTTGCCGCGATGGCTAAGCGCATGCTTAATATCATCGGTTAATTGCGCGGCGGTGCATTTTTTGGCGGGAATATAAAAATGAGGATCGTAACCAAATCCATTGTCACCCGCAGGGGCAAACTGTATTTCACCTTCCCAGCTGCCTTGGCAAATGATGGGGGTTGGATCAGAGGCGTGGCGCATATACACAATGACGCATTGATAGCGCGCGGTAAAAGGCCCCTGACCTAATGCTTGGAGCTCGCTCATTAAGCGCTTGTTATTTTCGGCATCACTCGCGCCGGGGCCAGCAAAGCGGGCGGAATAAATGCCAGGAGCGCCTTGTAAGGCATCCACTTCGATACCGGAATCATCGCTAATGGCGGCTAACCCCGTATGTTCGCAAGCGTTACGAGCCTTGATAATGGCATTTTCCACAAAGGTGAGGCCGGTTTCTTCCGCGTCGGGCACATCAAGTTCACTTTGCGCTTGGATTTCATAACCCATGGGGGCGAGAATGTGTTCAAGCTCTTTGAGCTTACCTTTATTGCCAGAGGCGAGAACGATTTTCATGCTTGTGTGACTCGATAAAGTGCCAGCTCGCCAAAAAAGTTAGGCAGACAACGCGTGGCCCAATTAGATTGGTGATGGCGGTTGAGGACTTTGCGCTCTAGCACGCGATAGTGGTGTTCACGGCAGAAGGCATCAAAATCGCGCACCGTGCATAAGTGAATATTAGGCGTGTCGTACCACTGATAGGGCAAGCGCTTAGAAACAGGCATACGCCCCTTAAAGAATAAGTAGCTGCGCACCTGCCAATAACCGAAGTTGGGGAAGGTAATAATGGCTTCGCGGCCCACGCGTAGCATTTCTCCAAGTACTAAGTGTGGCTTTTCCACCGCTTGTAGTGCTTGGGTCATAATCACGTAATCAAAGCTGCTGTTAGAGAAATTGCTTAAGCCCTGATCAAGATCTTGCTCCACCACATTGACGCCCTTGTTAATGCACTCGGTAATATTATGGTGGTCGATTTCAAGGCCATATCCATTCACATTGCGCGTGTCGCGCAGTTTGGCTAAGAGGGTGCCGTCACCGCAGCCTAAATCCAACACTTTGGCGTTATCAGGGATCCAATCCCGAATAATTTTAAAATCGTTGCGCGTCATTATTGGCTCTCCACTTCTTCTGCTACGCGTTGTAAATACCCTTTTAGCATGCGTAAGTAGGTGGGAATGGGGAGTAAGAAAGCATCGTGCCCCTTATCGGTTTCCACGGAGGCATAGCTGACGGGGTGGCCAACTTCTAATAGCGCATCCACAATTTCTTTGGAACGCTCTGGCGGGAAGCGCCAGTCGGTGCTGAAGGCAATCACCAAAAACTTGCACTTGGCTTGCGCTAAGGCCGTTTCTAGGGAGTTGTCGTACTCACTGGCAGGGTCGAAGTAATCCAGTGCCTTAGTCATCAGTAAATAGGTGTTGGCATCAAAGTTGCGTGAAAACGTCTCGCCTTGGTAGCGCAAGTAGCTTTCTACTTGGAATTCCACATCAAACCCAAACTGGAAGCGGCCACTGCGTAAATCACGGCCAAATTTTTCACGCATCACATCGTCACTGAGATAGGTAATGTGGCCTAGCATACGCGCTAAAATTAAACCTTGGCGTGGGTAGGTGCCGTGCTTGGCGTAATGACCTTGATGGAACTGAGGGTCGGTTAAAATGGATTGCCGCGCCACTTCATTAAAGGCAATGTTTTGTGCCGATAATCGAGGTGCGGAGGCGATCACAAGCGCATGGCGCAGACGTTCAGGGTAATCAATAGACCACTGCAACACCTGCATGCCACCGAGGCTGCCTCCCACAACGGCAGCCCACTGTTCAATGCCTAAGCGGTCGGCGAGTAGGGCTTGGCTATTGACCCAATCCTTCACCGTGACCAGAGGGAAATCAGGCCCCCAGGGCTCATCCGTTTTAGGGTTAATGGTCGTCGGGCCAGAAGAGCCATGGCAGCCCCCAAGGTTGTTAACTGCCACCACATAAAAACGGTTGGTATCGATGGGTTTGCCGGGGCCGATAGCGCTATCCCACCAGCCAGGGCGCTTATCCTCTGGCGTGTGATAGCCTGCGGCATGATGGTGGCCTGAGAGCGCATGGCAAATAAGAATGGCATTGCTGCGCGTGGCATTAAGCTCGCCGTAAGTTTCATACACCAAGTCAAAGGTAGGCAAAACGCGCCCACACTCAAGGGTCAACGGCTGTTCAAAATGTAGTGTTTCGGGCTTTACTAAGCCCACAGAGTCTTGAGGAAAGGACACGGCCACCCTTACTAATAAGGTTACGAAGAGGCCATAAGTCTAACCAGAAAGGCTTGATGGGGCTAGCCCCTCTTAGGCGCTTGTGCTCACCGGGCGAGTGCGGCCGTTATTATCAATGGCCACAAAAGTAAAAACGCTATCGGTCACTTTTGCTCTGGGGGCGTCGTCTTCGCTAATCCATACTTCCACGCGAATACGCATGGAGCTACGCCCCACATCCAATAGTTGCGTATAGCAATATACCGTGGAGCCCACGGGCACTGGCTTAATAAATGCCATGCTCTCAATAGCCACAGTGGCTACGCGGCCCCGTGCTCTTAGGCGCGCACACTGAGCGCCAGCCATATCCATTTGGGACACGAGCCAACCGCCATAAATATCCCCGTCACGATTGGTGTGGCTAGGCAGGGCAACCACTTGTAAAGCCAGTTCGCCCTGTGGTTGAGGGTCAAGGTCAAGATCGTTCGTCATTTCGGCCTGAGTTTTTGTTGGTATAGCGTGTTTAATTAACACGGACGACAAGTGTAGAGAGGTTGTCATCTTACTGTCACATTGAAATCGTATCTTAGTGTAACCCGAGCGATAGTACATTCAATGCATCGCAAAACGATGGTCATTGTATCGCAAGGTAAGCATGTCAGTCACTAAGAGGAACGAGAATGCGTACTCAATTTAGCCCTTGGGCGTTGGCACTAGTTACAAGTGTGTCGTTGGCGGCGAATGCCGTGGAAGCCAGAGATACCATCCAAATTGCGGGTTCATCCACTGTGTTGCCTTTTGCGAGTGTGGTGGCTGAAGAGTTTAGCCAAGCGTATGCGCAATATAAAACCCCAGTGGTAGGCTCAGGGGGTACGGGCGGTGGTTTGCGTCAGTTTTGCCAAGGGGTGGGAACCCACACCTTAGACATTGCCAATGCCTCGCGGGCTATTAAAGAGGCCGAAGTGGCAGCTTGCCACCAAGCGGGTGTTAAGGAAATTTTAGAAGTGCAAATTGGTTACGACGGCATTGTGTTTGCCTCGCGTACAGACGGCAAGCCGTTTGCTTTAACCCCAGAGCACATTTTTACTGCGGCAGCAGCTGAGGTCATGATTGATGGTAAGCAAGTCAAAAATCCTTATACCCACTGGTCGCAAATCGATAAAAAACTGCCCGATCAAAGCATTATGTTGATTGTGCCGGCTTCTAATCATGGAACGCGAGAAGTGTTTGAAGAGCGCGTGCTAGCACCTGGGTGTGATGCTGCTATGCCCCTTAGCACCATGAGCGAAGAAGCGCAAAGCAGCGTCTGTAAGAGCTTGCGCAACGATGGCCGCGTGGTGGAGGTTGCAGGAGATTACTCTGAAACCTTGGTGCGATTACAAGTGCAACCAGAAGCGCTGGGAGTGTTTGGGCTTGGGTTCTATGAGCAAAACCGCGATCGCTTACAGCTCGCCACTGTGGATGGCGTGACAGCCAGCGCAGCAACCATCAGCTCGGGTGAATACCCAGTGTCGCGGCCTTTGTTTATCTATGTCAAAGGTGAACACCTTGGCGCGATTAAAGGGCTAAAAGAGTATGTGGAGTACTTTTTAAGCGAAGACGTGTCAGGAGCAGGTAGCCCGCTTGAAGACATTGGGTTGATTCCATTGCCAAGCGATGAGCGCAGCAACGTATTGCAGCAGTTTACTCAGCGCCAAGCCGTGGCAGCGCATTAATTGACGCGAAAATAGGGAGCTTGAATGAGCGGTTCGACACTGGCCATTGTGGTACTCGCCATGATGGCCATGGTTTATCAGTTAGCTTGGTGGCGTAGCCGTCGCCAAGCCTTTGCCAGTGGCGAGAGGCCACACTCGCGGCCACGTTATCATGGTGCTTGGGTGGCTTTTTGGTGTGCTGGCCCAGCGTTGTTGGTATTAGGTTTGTGGCATCTCATTGAGCCTTTGGTGTTGCAAGCAAGTTTAACCGCCAATCTCCCTGGGTCTCACGCGCAACTCAGCCCTATGCAATTAGAGCAACAGATGGGGCGTATTAAAGCGTTGGCGTCAGGGTATGGCGTGGTGGGCGAGGTGGCCCCTTATGAGCAAGCTGCAGCGGAGCAATGGCAACGATTAAGCGCCATCGCTGCGGCAGCTAAGTGGGTGCTGGTGTTGCTGGTAGCTGTGGTGGGGAGCAGTTGGGCGCTGATTAAAGTGCAACTAACGTTTCGCGCGCGCCATCAGGTGGAAAAGCTAATTAAGCTACTGTTGTGGGGGTGTTCTGCCATCGCCATCCTCACCACGGTGGGTATTGTGTTTTCTATGTTTGGCGAGGCGCTGCGCTTCTTTGCTTTTGTTAGCCCAGTGGATTTCTTTTTTGGCACGGTTTGGAACCCATCCTTCAGTAGCACCGGCCACGGTCACGGCGATTATGGTTTGTTGCCTTTGCTGTGGGGCACCTTGATGGTAAGCGCCATTGCCTTGCTGGTGGCGATTCCCGTGGGCTTGATGACGGCCATTTATATGGCGGAATATGCGCCTACAAAGTTTCGCAGCTTTGCTAAGCCCGTGATCGAGATATTGGCAGGCATCCCCACCATTGTGTATGGCGTGTTTGCGTTGACGGCAGTGGGGCCTTTCTTCGCCACTGTGGGGGCTTGGTTTGGTATAGAGGTGCGCGCTACAAGTGCTCTAACAGCAGGTGTGGTAATGGGCATTATGATAGTGCCTTTTGTTTCTTCTTTATCTGACGACATCATTAGTCAGGTGCCACAATCTTTGAGGGATGGTGCTCTTGGGTTGGGTGCTACCCATTCTGAAACTATTCGCCAAGTGGTATTGCCGGCGGCCTTGCCCGGTATTGTGGGTGCGTTTTTGCTCGCCACAAGCCGCGCCATTGGGGAAACCATGATAGTGGTACTTGCCGCGGGTAATAGCCCGCAATTGCATGGTAATCCCTTTGCTGCCGTTTCCACGGTGACCGTTAGCATAGTGAATCAGCTCACTGGGGATACAGATTTTGCGGGCCCACAATCCTTAGTGGCGTTTGCTCTGGGCCTTACCTTGTTTGTTATCACTTTATTATTGAACGTGGTGGCGCTTTATATTGTGCGCAGATACCGCGAGCAGTATGAATAACGGAGAGCTCATGGAATTGCCTACATTGAGTACCCAAGACGTGCTGTACGAGCGTATGACCAAAAAGCTTAAGCAGCGCCATCGCCGCGAAAAGCTATTTAAGTCCGCAGGCTTGTTGGCCACCTGTTTGGGATTGGCATTTGTTGCCTTCTTGTTTATCAGCATTTTGAGCCGTGGTATCCCTGCTTTTTGGCAATCCACCATCAGTATTCCTGTGTATCTCGACCCTGAGCTGGTGGCGGTGGAGCCACCGCCTGAGCGGGAGCTGCAAGAATCCCAAGCCGCTTTTAAGGCGCGCCAAGATGCGTGGCGTAATGGTTTGATGGCGGTGAGCTGGAACGCTGTGCTCACCGCGGCAGTGGCGGATTTGTACCCCCAAGACAACCTAGCTGCCCGCGATGTGTTGGCCTTGTTCACCAGTGCTGAGCGCCATCGCTTGCGTGATTTGGTTGCCCAAGACCCGAGCGTGATTGGCTCCACCTTGGTGCTTAATTTCTTGGCCCATGCCAATGTGGATGTGTGGTTGCGGGGTAATATCAGCCGTGATTTGCCCGATGCGCAGCAGCAATTGCGTCCCCAGGTGCGCGCGCTTGCCGATCGCATGGCGGCGGATGGCTATATTCAGCAGCGCTTTAGCAAGGCATTGTTTCTTAACACGGATTCACGTAGTTCGGCGGCATCTGCAGGGCTGAGCGGCGCCTTTATGGGCTCTTTATTTATGATGCTGATCGTATTGTTGCTAGCGGTGCCCGTGGGGGTGGCCAGTGCCATTTATTTGGAGGAATTCGCCCCCGAAAATGCATGGACGAATGTGGTGGAGGTTAATATCAACAACCTCGCTGCTGTGCCCTCGATTGTGTTTGGTTTGCTCGGGGCGGCATTATTGATTGGGTGGTTTAAGTTGCCCTTGTCAGCCCCCTTAGTGGGCGGGTTAGTGCTGAGTTTGATGGCGCTGCCCACGGTGATTATTGCCACGCGTTCAGCGCTCCAAGCTGTGCCTGGATCGGTGCGCGATGCGGCCTTGGGAATTGGCGCCTCTAAGGTGCAAATGGTGTTTCATCATGTGTTGCCGCTAGCGCTGCCGGGGGTACTGACTGGTGCGATTTTAGCGGTGGCACAATCCCTCGGTGAAACAGCTCCCTTGCTACTCATTGGTATGAATGCCTTTGTGGCGAATGTGCCAAGCACCCCCATGGATCAAGCCACAGCGTTGCCAGTGCAAATCTTCTTATGGCAGGGAAATGAACTTCGTAATTTTTTTGAGGCCCGCACAGCGGCAGCCATTGTGGTGCTGCTAGCAATGATGCTGGGATTAAATTTATTTGCCGTATGGCTACGTAAGCGTTTAGAGAAACGGTGGTAAACGTGGAAATAGAAATGCAAAAAGCCCCACAACAGGGCCGAGATGTCAAAATCAGTGCGCGCGGCGTTAAGGTATTTTATGACGACACCCCTGCCATCAAAGGCATTGATTTAGAATTAATGGATAAAGAAGTGGTGGCTTTTATTGGTCCATCTGGGTGTGGTAAATCCACTTTTTTACGCACCCTTAATCGCATGAACGACACCATTAAAGGCTGTCGTGTGGAGGGCGAAGTCTTGTTGGATGGCGAGGATATCTACGCCCCCAGTGTGGATGTGGTTATGCTGCGTGCCCGTGTGGGTATGGTGTTTCAAAAACCTAATCCCTTCCCTAAATCCATTTACGAAAACGTGGCCTACGGCCCTAAAATTCATGGCCTCGCCCGTGGGCGCGGCGACTTAGACGATATTGTGGAACACAGTTTGCGCCGCGCTGGCCTGTGGGATGAGGTAAAGGATCGCTTAAATCAGCCCGGTACAGGCTTATCGGGCGGGCAGCAACAGCGCTTATGTATCGCACGCGCCATTGCAGTGAGCCCCGAGGTGATTTTGATGGATGAGCCATGCTCAGCTCTCGACCCCATCGCCACCACCAAAATAGAGGAGCTAATAGCAGAGCTTTCGAGCCAATTCACCATTGCTATTGTGACGCACTCTATGCAGCAAGCGGCTCGGGTGTCAGACCGTACAGCGTATTTTCATTTGGGCGAGGTGATAGAAGTGAATGCAACAGAGCAGGTCTTTACCCAGCCCGAAAATCCGTTAACAGAGGCCTATATTACAGGCCGTTTTGGTTAATTTACGACAGGTGTTGTATGACTAAATATACGTTAGGTAAACACAGCTCTAGCCAATTCAGCCAAGAAATGGAATCCATTCGTAATCAGTTATTGCGCATGGGGGGGTTGGTTGAAAAACAACTCGGTGATGCATTAGACGCTTTGCTTAACAATGATTCGGCACTGGCGGAAAAAGTCCTTGTGACGGAAGACAAAGTGGATGAGCTCGAAAAGCGTATTGATGAAGAATGCGCGCGAGTGCTGGCATTGCGTCAGCCTGCGGCCATTGATTTGCGCACTATTTTGGCGGTGTCTAAATGTGTGTCGGATTTGGAGCGTATTGGTGATGAGTCTGCCAAGATAGCGCAGCAATCCTTGGAGCAAGAAGGGGAGTTGCCGATTTCATTGGTGGGCGTCAAGCATATCGGCCACAGCGTTAAACTAATGCTTAATAGCGCGTTAGATGCATTCGCTCGCTTTGATGCAGACAAAGCCATTGAAGCGGCTGCCCACGACGATGAAGTGGATGCGGAATATCAATCAGCCATGCGCTCTTTGGTGACTTTGATGATGGAGGATCCACGTTCTATTACACGGGTGCTGAATCTTATGTGGGTGCTGCGTTCCTTAGAACGGGTGGGCGATCACGCGCGTAACATTTGCGAACAGGTGATTTATTTAGTGAAGGGTAAAGATGTGCGCCATTTTAGTGTGGATGAAATGATGGCGGCAGTACAAAGCAAACGACATTATGGCGAGCCTGAATAGCTCGCCATGGGGTAAGTTTAAGCTAGCTGCCACAGGGTCAGAGCACCAAAAATAACAAATAAAGCAGCGCTTAAGCGGTGAGCATAGCGTTGCCATTTTTCGTTGGCCAAGGTGGCACCTAGCCAAATCACGGGTACATTGGCTAGCACCATGCCCAGCGTAGAACCTGAGAGCACACCCCAGAACTGGTCGGGGAAACGCGCTGCTAATGCCACCGTGGCGATTTGGGTTTTATCACCGATTTCGGCTAAAAAGAACAACACGAAAGCCGCTGTAAAGGCGCCCCATTGGGGTTTTGCCTTGATTTCTTCTTCTTCGTCGGGGATGAGCATCCACAAGCCAAGCGCAATAAAGCTAACCCCCAAGATCAGGGTGAGCCAAAACACCGATACAAACTGTGTAATCCATTGCCCAAAGTACACCGATAACCCGTGGTTAAGCACGGTGGCAGCGATGACCCCGGCAAGGATTAGCCAAGGGGCGCGGTAGCGTTGAGCTAAGGCAAACGAAAGCAGTTGGGTTTTATCGCCGATTTCACCAATGGCAACCAAGGTGGTGGAGATAACAAATGCATGTTCAAGCATGAGATATACCTTTGGAGGGCGGGACTTTACTTATCAACACAGAGCATAATGCAGCCCCGCCCTAGCAGGTGCATTATGCTCTGAGTCTCGTCAGTCCCTGCCAAGGCAGAGGATGTGAAGGCCATGCTCATGTGGAGCAAGTATGTTGACATTCACCAGCGGGAAGCTGCGACTACTCCCTCAGAACGAAGGCGAGTATAGTGGCGCTCTGCTAAAGCTTCAAGTTCCCTTTGTTTATTCTGGAGATACCATGGCCAACCCAGTGTCTGAAGAACGTATGATTGAGTTAGAAACTAAAATTGCTTACCAAGAGGATTTATTAGAATCCTTAAACACCACGGTAGCGGCACAGCAACAGCAATTAGACCAGTTAGAAAAAGTCTGCCGCGCTCTTATTGAGCGTTGGGAACAAATGAACGACACCTTAAAGTCACATAGCAGTGAGCAATATGAAGTGCCGCCGCATTATTAATTATCGACAATACATGGAGCGGGAAAGTAGCAGATAAACTGGCTGCCAGCGCCGGGTTGGCTGCGAATATCCAGTTGTGCGTGGTGACGAATCAGTACGTGTTTAACGATGGCCAAACCTAGGCCGGTACCACCGTTGTGCTGTTCACGGCCAGCATCAGGGCGATAAAAGCGCTCGGTGAGCCGAGGCAGGTGGTGTTTGGCTATGCCGGGGCCATTATCGCTAAAGGTTAAAGCGCCACCGTCGTTTAAGGTTTCCCAATTCACTTGAATATGCCCTTGGGCTGGCGTGTATTTGACAGCATTCGTTAGCACGTTGAGAAAGGCGCTTTGTAGTTCGGTAGGGCTTCCTTGCAAGGTAAGCGTTTCAGGTATGTTTATGGTGAACTGGTGTTGTTTTTCTGGTGCTAAGGCTTGTGCCTCTTGCCAAAGCTCAAGCAGCAAAGGCTTTACTATTAAAGGCTCGGGCGCCGGTGATTTGGGTGCACTTTCTAAGCGCGCCAAAAACAATAAATCATTGATCAGTGCTTGCATGCGCTCACTTTGTTGTGTCATTTGGCTTAGCGCTTGATCCAATGTTGGGTGCTCGCCGTCATATAAATCCTGCAGTGCTTCTAAATACCCTTTGAGTACGGTGAGCGGTGTTTTGAGTTCGTGGCTCACGTTGGCTACAAAGTCTTTGCGCATTTGTTCTAACTGGTGCAGTTGTGTGATGTCGCGCAGCAGTAATAAATATTCGCCAGCACCAAAGCGGGTGACTGAAATCTCTAGCATAATGTGGGGCACGTAGGGGGAGGGCAGGTGTAACGTATGTTCAAACGTCTCTTCCCGCAAGTAGGAAAGCAAATCAGGGTGGCGTACTAAGTTGGTAAGAGGTTGGCGTAAATCCGTGGCGCGGCGTAGGCCAAGCAGCAAAGCCGCCGCTTGGTTCCAATTGGTCATGCGCTGCCAGCGATCTAGAATGACCACCCCATCGCGTAGGGCTGAAATGGAACTTTCGGTGCGGGCAATGAGCTCGGCTAATGCCTCGCGTTGGGCTTTTTCCTTGCGTAGCAAGCGGTATAAATTATCGAATAAATCCCCCCAGGCGCCACTGCTTTCTGGCGGGTCCCAGTCTTCGGGCTGGCGTAATAACCAATTATTAATCCGCGCTAGCTGCCAAGTGGCGAAGCTTAAATACAGCAGCAGCGCCGCCACGGTTGGCCATAAACTTTGCTGATGCCAAGCTAGCAACACGCTGGCAATAAGCAGCAAAAGTATACGGCGGATTTCATGAAAAATAGAAAAATTCATAGGCACAAGCCAGTAAGAAACCTGAAATTACTCTCCGTCGGTGCGCGTGGAGAAACGATAGCCAGAGCCTCTTACTGTTTGAATAAAACCTTGAAAGCCATGAGGCGATAGGGTTTTTCGTAAGCGGCGGATGTGCACATCCACAGTGCGCTCGTCCACATATACGTTGGCACCCCATACGTGGTCAAGCAGTTGTTCGCGGCTATAAACCCGTTCTGTATGTGTCATAAAAAACGCCATAAGGCGGTATTCGGTGGGGCCAAAATTAAGCGGTGTGCCGTTGGCGCTAATGCGTTGGCTCATGGGGTCTAGGCTTAGGCCTTGGATAGTAATCACTTCTTCGGCAGCCAAGGCGTTGGTGCGACGCAACACGGCGCGAATGCGCGATGTTAGCTCGCGCGTAGAAAACGGCTTGGTCACGTAATCATCAGCGCCGGCATCAAACCCTTGTACCTTATTTTCTTCTTCGCCTTTGGCGGTGAGTAAAATAATGGGGATATCTTGGGTGAGGTTGTCGCGTTTTAAGCGGCGTGCGAATTCAATACCACTGGTGCCCGGTAGCATCCAATCAAGCAATATTAAGTGGGGCGCTTCGTCCACAATCAGCAGGTGGGCTTCTTGCGTATCAGCAGCGGTGAGTACCCGATAGCCCGCCATGCTCAGCACAGTGGCAATCATATCGCGAATGGCGGCTTCGTCGTCCACCACGAGTATAGTCAGTGTCGTCATGAGGCTTAATCCTTTCTAAGTCTGTTGCCATTAAATGACATTTTTATGACAGCAGTATGACAACACAGTGACTAACCCGCGTATTGCTGCAAAATTCCAAGGAATAGCATAAAGCCCACCCATTGGTTGTTAAGGAAGGCTTTAAAGCAAGCCTGTGGCTCTCGGTCTTTGGTGAGCCATTGTTGGTAAACAAACAGCCCCGCTGCAATACATAAAGCAAACGCCCAAGGCAAGCCAAAGGCCAGCTGTTTACCTAACAACCAAAGACCCCACAAGGTCAGTAGCTGTAAAAACCCAATGATGTGTCGGTCGGCATCACCAAATAAAATAGCCGTGCTTTTTACGCCAATTTTTAGGTCGTCTTCACGATCGCACATGGCGTATTGGGTGTCGTAGGCCACGGTCCATATTACCTTGATGGTGTAGAGCAACCACGCGATGGCTGGCACGCTACCTGTTTCAGCAGCAAAGGCCATGGGAATAGCCCAGGCAAAAGCAGCGCCTAAAAAGAATTGTGGCAAAAAGGTAAAGCGCTTAGTGAAGGGGTACAGCACGGCCAAAAACAAGCCACCAAAAGAGAGCCAAAAGGTGAGAGAATTAAGCGTCAGCACCAATAAAAACGAGAGAAACACCAAGCCA
>Ga0079226_10000528_pt1 | contig 26915 bp, 23 predicted proteins | sample Poulit2014_FD_76345 | JGI IMG/M metagenome (GOLD analysis project Ga0079226, IMG submission 76345) | Agricultural soil microbial communities from Georgia to study Nitrogen management - Poultry litter 2014 | ecosystem: Environmental > Terrestrial > Soil > Agricultural land | place: USA: Georgia...
GTTTAGGCCTTGGGGGATTTGCTTACTACAAAGGCGCAATCGAGCAAGAACAACGCTTTACTGGCATTAGTCAGTCTGTAGAAGCTGACAAAAACACGATTAATTCGTTAAAATCGACCATTTCAACACTTGAAAACGAACTGAAAACCTTAAAAGAGACAGCGGATAAAGCCTCTCAAACAACTTCGGGTTCTTTACAAGATCAAGTTGCGCTTGTCGCTAAAAAACAGGAATCATTAAATCAATCTCTCGCTAATTCGGCGAAAGGCTTGCAATCACAGATTGATACCCTGAAAAAAGCACAGCAATCTCTCACCGAAAAAGGCGATAGTATTGATAAAATTGCCACCGTGAGTAATCAAGCCATCACCATTGCGAACAATTTCGATAAGAAACTTGCCGAACAAGAACTGGCACAATCTGTGGTTCTCAATGAAGCGAAAGAGCTCATTAGTACCATCAAAAATATTACCGACTTAGAGATGCTGCGCACTACGGAAGTGGATTACTTATTAAAAGTGGCAATCCAAAAAGTACAGTTTGATAAAGATTACCAAATTGCCGACCAGCTTCTCTCTTCCGCGCTCGATCGTTTAAATCAAATTAACAGTATTAATTTTAGCGAAACAAAACGGCTTCTTGCAGACAATATTGCCGAGTTAAAAACTTTAAAACCGGTAGATCTTGTAACCGTGACGAACAAGCTGGAAAAGGTTGCGGCATTAGTCCAACAAGCACCGCTTAAAGATGACAGCGCACTGATGAATCTAAAGAACGAAATCTTCAATCAAGGCGCACCGGAAGGCGATTCTTGGACTGATAAATTAGTAAGTTCGATGAAGCATCTCATTGTGATTGAAGATAAACGTACTGAAGTACCTGAACTGATGGCAAAAGAAGATCGCTTCTTCCTAAGTCAAAACATTCAATTAGAGCTCACTGCAGCAAAAGTTGCGATTCTCCAAGATCAATATGCGATTTTTGATCACTCTCTCGAAACGGTTCAATCTTGGATTAAGACCTATTTTGATGAAGACAATGCCGATGTACGAGAAGCAATTCAACAGCTGCAATGGTTATTAGATGCCAAATTAGAAGTTACACCGCCAAATATTGAGCGCACTCTCACCGATTTCGAAGCGACACTTCGAGCGTATAAAGGAGCGTAATCATGGGAAAACTGTTTAAAATTATCGGGTGGATTCTTCTGATTCCACTCTTGGCGTTGCTCCTTTTTTTAATCGTTAAGGATGATGCCGGACATGTATTGATTACCGGCACATTCCCGCTTATTGGTCCAAAAACCATTAATACGACCATTATTGGTGGACTATTATTTGCGACGATTGGCATTTTATTCACGTATATCGTCATTCGTATCATCATTACGATTTTAAGAACCCCGAGCATCATGCGCCGTTTCTCGTTAAATCGCCGTGCAAGAATCGCCGACAAGCAATATAGCCAAGCAGAATTAGCACTATTGGAGAATAAACCAGCCGTTGCCGAAGATCTCTTCTTAACCGCGGCGAAAGGCAGCAAAAGCCCAAATCTTTGCTATTTAGGGGCAGCTCGTGCCGCGCAACTCCTTCATAAAAGCGATCGCCGAGATCGTTATCTACGGGAGATCGATCTCTCAGATTCGAAGCATGATCGTGAATATGCCGAAGTAAAACGCGCCGAATTACTTCTTGAAGCAGGGGAAAACAGCAAGGCTGAATCGCTACTACAAGATCTATTAACGCGCCATAAAAACTATCCGGCAACCCTATTGCTAGCCGTAGCCTTACAGCGCCAAGGCAAGCATGAAGCCCTCTTTAGATTACTGCCGGATCTGCAAAAAGCATTGCCACGCTTAACGCCAAGCAGCGATGTTACCCAATACACGCACGATGTTTATCAGGCGCTATTTGAGTATGCTAGTCGCATTAGCAAGGAATCGGATCAACTGCGCCTTGTTTGGAGTAAACTCCCCAAATATCTGCGTCAAGATCCTGACTTATTGATTCCTTACGTGAATCGTTTATTAGATGTCAGCGATACCAAACGCGCGGAAGAGATGCTTCGTAAAGAAATTAATAAATCACAAGATGAGCGCTTAATTCTTGCCTACGCACATCTCTATCGCGGTGATCAGCCACAACTCCTAAAACAAGCAAAACGTTTTCACGATAGCCAACCCGATAGTGCGATTACGCAATATACTTTGGCACATATGCTCTTTAGAAGTCAGCAGTATGAAGACGCAAAAACACATCTTGAAAAGACATTATCGATCGATCCTAATTTTGTGAAAGCATATCGCTTACTCGGCGAAATTAAACTGATTGAAAATGATGAAAAAGGCGCTTTAATCGCCTTTAAAGAAGCCATGAGTTTAATGCTTGATGAACGCCCGAAAGATGTAAAACCTGTCGATGGCGATCTCTTAATTGCTACAACCGATAAAATAGGGAGTAATGCCGTTTCTGATAACGTGGAAAATGCCGAAATCGTTAAAGAAACAGCCGATACAGCAATGCCAGAAGAAGCAGATCTTCCTAACAATCCGGATCCTCGACGAACATTATAAATTGAAGATTTCGAGATCAGAGAAAAAGATGGGCTCCATAGTCCATCTTTTTTTATTGATCCGATATTAACTATCACAATCCCTCATTCACACCTGATGATTCTGCTCATGATCGTAGAAAATGATACGATAAATCTCTCCGTTTTCTTGCACCCTATCGCTGAGACAATATCACTATGAAAATCACATTCAACGACCAGTTTTTAGATCTCTCTTCTCCCAAAATCATGGGAATTTTAAATCTCACACCCAACTCTTTTTCTGATGGCGGCGATTATTTTGATCCGGAAAAAGCACTTGAACGTGCGTATGAGATGATTGAAGATGGTGCTGATATTCTCGATATTGGCGCTGAATCCACCAACCCTAAAGCCGCCCCCATTACGAGCGAAGAAGAAACGTCGCGTTTACTACCGGTAATTCGTAAACTCAAAAAACATATTACCGTTCCTATTTCTATCGATACATTTAGAGCCAATACCATGCACATCATGGTCGATGAAGGAATTGATATCATCAATGATGTCACGGCGCTTAGTGATCCTGGCGCTTTAGAGGTTTTAATCCGCTCCAAAGCCGCAGTGATCTTAATGCATATGCTCGGCAACCATGAAAAAATGCACCTTGAAGGCAATTACGCCTCACAAGGCGGCGTTACCCAAGCAGTCATCAACAAACTACATGAAAAAGCAGATCTCTGTATCAAGAACGATATCGCATCTTCTCGCATTATTTTAGATCCTGGCTTTGGCTTTGATAAAACGCCCGAAGATCAATTATCACTTCTTAAAGAGCTCAATCAGCTCACAAACTCGCCATATCCTTATCTTGTGGGAGTCTCACGCAAACGATTTATCGGTGCGATCACACAAGTAGAGATCGCCAAAGAACGTCTTGCCGGCAATTTAGCGGTTGCACTTTGGTCCATTCAAAAAGGGGCGAAAATTCTTCGAGTACATGATGTAAAAGCAACCAAAGAAGCCTTCCTAATGTGGGAAGCCATGGAAAATGCGAAAAACTCAAAAGCGTAAAACGAAGAATTCCCTCAAAGAATTATCACGATATTCGTTTTAAAATCAAAATGAATATCGTAGTGCTATCAGTTGTAGATGGTCTCACTGAAATGCGCTTCTAAAACGAAGGTGCGACTAAGGAAAGCTTTAAAGCTGATACCTCCCTTGGAAACGATATTCTAATCTTCATCAATCCTGATTTAACGTTGCACCTGAAATACTAATCGGTGCGCTGTTTTTTGCGACCACATTTTTTCCACATCCTGTAACGGAGCTGTTTCATAATCAATCGTTAAATTACCCTTTTCTGCTTCTCGCAAAATCTGTATCACCATATCTTCGAGCAGCGGTTTTGGCGGAAAATTCCCCGTACCACTACCTAATAACGTTAAAAAGCTACTACGAAATACGCCTGAAGGCAGCTGAATATCTCTGCCGGCAAGCGCACCGACTGATACATAACGAATCCCTCGCTCACCGGCTTTCTCATCGACTTTCAAAGTGTCATTAATGCTTGAATCATCAACTCCGCCGGTTTTCCCCATAGGTAATCGATAATAATATCAATTCCTCTTTTCGCAAGACGCTGGAAATCCGCTAATAAAGCCGCATCATCTTGTTCCGTATCAATATACTCATCAGCAGCAAGCGCCATTAACCCACTACGTTTACGACCCGCGGCAATGACCTTTTTGGCACCTAAAATTCTAGCGATTGCCAATGCTTGCTTTCCTGTATCACCAGTGGCACCCATAATTAACACCGTTTCACCCTGCACCATTTTAGCCCGCCATGCTAACGGTAACCATGCGCCAATCGCAGGATTCACCAAAGCAGCGACCATATTGTCATTAAGTGACTCTGGAATCTTAACCATCATTGATGTCGGTGCATATTCAGCCATTGCCCCAAATTCACTAGATGTCGTTTGAAAATAGACTTTTTCACCTTGTGCATTAATTCCCACGCCATCCGTGCCACATACAACCGGTAACATCTCTTGTTTAGGACTGCCATAATGCGTTCCGGCAACAATGGCTCGATCAAGCTGTTTAAGCGAGGATGCAATCACTTTAACGACAGATTTATCTGTCTTTATCGCCGCCATTGATACCGTTTGATACTGCGGCGCGGTTCCTAATTTTGATAAAACAGCGGCTTGCATTTGCGTCATAATGTCTCTCTTCTCACGAATGAATATGGATATTAAAAGGAATATCTCGTTATAATATAAGTGATAACTCACATTTTAAACTTACATTTCCTGCCCTCAAACACTATGACAAAAACATCGCTTAAACCGCTTAAAATACCGACTCAAGCAAGATCTTGGGCAACATATCATGCGATTTTAGAAGCCACCACTTACATTTTGATGGAACAAGGGTATGAATCTTTCACCACCAATCATGTTGCAGAACGCGCCGGCGTGAGTATTGCTTCGCTCTATCAATATTTTCCCAATAAAGAATCTCTTGTCGCGACATTACATACAGATCACGCAAAACAAACTCGCCAAAAGATCAACGACATTCTCAATAATGCCGGCGATTGTTCCACTGTAACAATGATTGATCTCTTTGTTGATGCGATGGTGGAATCACACTGTGAAAATCCTGAACTACATCGCGTTTTTCAGGAAGAAATCCCCAGATCACTAAAAACTTCAATTTTAGAAGAGGGGAATGATCAATTTTTAGAAACGATCGCGCTCATTACTAAAAATGCGAATCTTGCCACCATTGCACAAAAAAACATTGCATGGACGATCCGCATTCTGACTCATTCTATCGTTCATCACGGCATTATTGATCGCCAAGAAGATCTTCTCTCTGGCAGAATGAGTGCTGAACTCAAGATCATGTTGCGAAAGTTATTACTATAGATGATGGTGATCCATTTCCATGACTCTAACTCAGCATCATAAGATTAGTTCATCACTAAACCGCCATCAACCATAATATTCTGCCCTGTTACACCGCGACTCCAAGGAGATGCAAAATAGAGCACCGTATCTGCCACTTCTGCCGGCGTTGTCACTTTTCCTAATGGCGTATTTTGCTTAATAATCTCAAATATCGCTTCTGATGTTGCGGCGCTTGCATCCGTCGTTTGCAGCAAACCACCACTCACCATATTAATGTTAATCCCAAAGCTGCCCAAATCTTTCGCCATATTACGCGTGAATGAGAGTAGCGCCGATTTTGCTGTATTGTAATCATGATAAGCAACCACAGGGTTTTGCACGAGATTGGTGCCGATATTAATAATTCGCCCAAATCCTATCTGTTTCATCTCCGCTAATCCCGCTTGGATTGTATTAAGAGAACCTTGCACTGCGCCCTCAAGCTGCTTCAGAAAATCCTGCCAATGAATCGCCTCGGCATCCTTGCGGTTTATTGAGTCAAACTTAAAATTCACCAATGCATTATTTACAATCGTCGTAATAGGCGCGCCGAAATACGCTTTCGCTGTCGCAAATAACCGATCCATCGAATCTCGCTCACGAATATCCCCTTGAATGGCAATCACATTACCGCCGCTCTCTCTCAGCTCTTTCGCCAAGTTCTCTGCTTGCGCCACATTTTGATAATAATTGATGATGACTTTCGCGCCTTCTCTGACAAAAGAGCGCACAATCTCCGCTCCTAACCCCCGATTTCCACCGGTGACTAATACAATCTGATCGTTTAATTTCATATGTTTCTCTTATCCTTTCCCGATTTTTCGGTATAATTCTCGTCCTAACTTCATTAAAAAACAAAGTAACATTGCTATGATTGAATTCCAAGGTCTCACTGTCCGTATGAACGCTAATGTCTTAATTGACGGATTTAGCTTCTCTGTCGCGCCCAAAATGCGTATTGGATTGGTGGGTAAAAACGGTACCGGAAAAACGACACTTTTTAATACCATTTTAGGTCGCTTAGAACCTGATAAAGGCGATATTCAAATCCCTAAAAGTGCGGTCATGGCAGAAGTTGCCCAAGAGATCACTAATACCGAATTAACGGCTTTTGAATATATCTTAAGTGGCGATGAAGAATTGGTAAAACTGCGTGAAGATGAACTCATCGCACTGGAAGCTGGCGATGGCATGAAAATCAGTGATATTCATACACGTCTTGAACAAATTGATGGTTATCGCGCAGATAGCCGCGCTTATCAACTGTTAGATGGTCTTGGCTTTAAAGCAGAAGATTATCATAAAAAAGTGAAAGAATTCTCCGGTGGTTGGAGAATGCGCCTGAATATCGGTAAAGCGCTCATGTGCCGCTCTGATATCTTGCTACTTGATGAACCGACGAACCACTTGGACTTTGAAACGGTTGTCTGGGTTGAGGATTGGCTTAAGCAATATGCCGGCATTCTGATCGTGATCTCTCATGACCGCGATTTTCTCGATAATATCTGTACGCATATCATCCATCTCTATCAACAAAAAGCGACGGCTTATACCGGAAATTACACGGCATTCTTACGCTTAAAAGCAGAAAAATTGGCGCATCAACAAGCACAATTTGAGAAAAATGAGAAGGTGCGTGCGCACTTACAAAAATTCGTCGATCGTTTCAGTGCTAAAGCCACTAAAGCGAAACAAGCTCAAAGCCGTGTGAAAGCCCTCCAAAAACTGGAAGATATTGCGCCGGTTGTCGCCGAAAATGAATTTGCCTTTAGTTTCCAAACGCCAGATCGCTTGCCTGACCCGCTCATTCGTCTCGATGAAGTGAGCTTTAGCTATGATGGTTCGCATAATATCTTAGAAAAGATTGATATGACTATCACGCCAGAAACGCGCATGGGAATCTTAGGTCGAAATGGGGAAGGTAAATCAACGCTTATTAAGATGATTGCCGGTGAAAATGCGCCAACAGAAGGATCAATCATTGCCTCTGAGCATCTGCGTGTGGGCTACTTCTCACAGCATCAAGTGGAATATCTCAACTTAGATGCCGATCCTGTTTGGCATATTTTGCAACTTAATAAAGAAACATCTATTCAAGAAGCCCGTAACTTCCTAGGCTCTTTTGGCTTTCATGGTGACAAAGTTTTAGAAAAAATTGCCCCATTTTCAGGGGGAGAAAAAGCCCGCCTTGCGCTGGCAATGATTGTCTTCCAAAAGCCAAACTTACTCCTGCTTGATGAGCCGACGAACCATTTAGATATCGAGATGCGTGAAGCGATTGCCCTTGCCTTACAAGAATTTGATGGCGGTGTTTTAATGGTATCGCATGATGCTTCGCTGCTAGAGCTCTGCTGTGATCAGTTTGTTCTGGTCGCCAATAAAGGATTGACTGAATTCAAAGGCGATCTGAATGATTACAGACAATATTTGATTGAGCAGAATCGTGAAGCCAATCGGGCTGAAAAAAAAAGTCCAACAAAAAACGAAGAAAAGGAAACAATCAAGCCTAAACGTCATATCGAACGAGAAGAGCGCAAAGAGCTACAAGCCGAACTGCGTCGCTTAACACGAGAAACTGAACAAGCTGAAAAGAAACTACCGAAGCTTGAAGCTAAAATTGAAGCCATTGACGCAGTTTTAGGAAATCCAATAACTTACGATACAAAGTCGCCGGAAGCCATTCAAAAGCTGAATGATGAAAAGCTACAACTCGAAACAGAACAAGCATCATTGGAAGAAGCATGGCTTTTAGGTTCTGCAAGAATCGAGGAGCTCTCAGAGCTGTTAGCATAACGCAATCCCTCAAGAACCTCTTTTATCGCGATACCTAATGTTTTCATTAGGTATTTTTTTATCAAAACTCTTTAATCGCAGATAAAATAATTGATATAAATCAATAAAAACAGGGTTATTTCACAAAACATTAAATATTATTATTGGGAGGAAATCATAAATCAGAACATTACTGACGAATTAATATTATTTAAAACCATGCATAAAATAAAAAACCTTGATTGAAAATGACTGCTTAAAAACATATCCCTTTGTTATAAAAGTATTTAATAAATGACCCCATTAACCACAAAACCAGCAATGATTATCAACTACAAATGAGAACTTAAAACAAATAGCTATTTAATATCAAGAGGTTCATGAATAAGCGACCTACAAACGATTATTCCAATAATGTAAAATTAATATATATATTGTAAATCGTTAATATTGGATGATGCTTATGAAAAAACACGACCTCTCCCGCCGGAAATTCATGCAACAAACGGCTATCGCAACTTCCTCGGTCTATCTATTACCGACAATAACATTCGCACAGAAAGATAGTGATGCACGCAACTATCAACCGCAATATTTTACCGCTGAAGAGTGGGATTTTATTAATGCCATAACGAATCAATTAATCCCTGAAGATGAATTAGGCGGCGGCGCTTTAATTGCCGGTGTTCCCGAGTTTATCGACCGCCAAATGCTCACAGACTTCGGCTCCGGCGAGCTCTTTTATATGCACGGACCCTATCACATTGATGCGCTACCGACATTGGGCTATCAAGAACAATATCCGCCCAATGAGCTATATCGTCATGCGATTCGCCAAATCAATGCCTTTGTACAAGATCGTTATCAAAAGTCATTCGCTAAACTCGATACAGATACTCAATTGCTTGTAATGCATGAGATAGAAGCGGGAACAATTCCCTTAGAAGGCATCTCTTCTTCTACCACCTTCTTTAATCTCCTTTGGAAAAATACCCAAGAAGGTTTTCTATCAGATCCTAAATATGGCGGTAATAAAAATATGATTGGTTGGAAGCTGGTCGGATTCCCTGGCGCACGCGCCGACTTTATGGATTTCGTCGATCAACCTGGGGAAGTTTATCCTTATGGTCCTGTTGATATTGCTGGAAAGAGAGGTTAATTCATGCTTAATCAAACACCTTCAAAAACAATGCCAAAAACAGATGTCGTCGTGGTTGGACTCGGCTGGACAGGCTCCATTATGGCCAAAGAGCTCACCGATGCCGGACTCAATGTCGTAGCACTTGAACGCGGCGAACATCGAGCAACTTCAGAAGCAGCATCCTATCCTAGTGTTGCCGATGAGCTCGCGTATGTGCAGCGCTTTAAACTCTTCCAACGCATGAAAAACAATACGGTAACGATTCGCTATGACGTGGATGATACAGCCGTACCTTACCGTGAACTAGGCTCCTTTTATCTTGGAACAGATGTCGGCGGTTGTGGTTTCCACTGGAATGGGATGACGTGGCGTGCACTGCGTGAAGACTTAAAAATCCGCACAATGTATAGCGAAAAATATGGTGCTGACTTTATTCCTGAAGAGATGACGATTCAAGATTATCCCATGTCTTATGAAGATCTTGAGCCACATTTCACCATGTTTGAAAATGTCTGCGGTACCTCAGGACAAGCGGGAAATCTTAACGGCAAAATTATTCCTGGGGGAAATCCCTTTGAAGCACCACGTTCTACAAACTACCCTAATCCGCCTTTAAAAACGCTTTTCAGCGGCGCAATCTTCCAAAAAGCGACCGAGAAATTAGGGCTTCATCCTTTCCCCTTGCCGGCATCGAATGCTTCAGAACCAATTACCAACCCTTACGGCGTTCGCATCGGACCTTGTAACTATTGCGGCTACTGTGAGGATTTTGGCTGCTATATGTATTCCAAAGCCAGTCCTCAGGCTTGCGTATTACCAGCGCTCATTCCGAGCCCAAAATTTGAGCTTCGTACACAATGTGAAGTGATCAAAGTCAACACCAATGATGCCGGCGATCAAGCAACAGGCGTAACGTATGCTGATCGCAATGGTGAACTCGTCTTTCAGCCAGCTGATATGGTACTGCTTTGCGCATTTCAGGTTCATAACGTGAAACTCTTACTCGTCTCGAATATTGGCAAGCCTTACAACCCGCATACTGGCGAAGGCGTTGTCGGTAAAAACTTTGCGTATCAATATTACACCTATGCCAATTTGTACTACAAAGAAGGCTCGCAAAATAATCCATTTATCGGTGCCGGTGCTGCTGGAACCTGTATTGATGACTTTAACGGCTTAAATTTTGACCATCGTGAAGGGAACTTTATTGGCGGCGCTTATCTCACAGCAGCCAATGCTGGCGGTCGTCCGATTGCACAAGTTGGTACAGCCCCAGATGCCCCAAAATGGGGTAAGGGTTGGAAGCAAGCTAAAAAAGAAGGATATCAACGCTCATTTGGACTGTGGGCGCAAGGTTCCGTCATGTCATATAAGAATGCTTATATTGATCTTGATCCGACTTATAAGGATGCTTGGGGTTTACCCCTTGCGAGAATGACGTTTGACTGGCACGAGAATGAGCTGCGCCAAGGGGCTTATATCGAAAAGCAATTTGAAAAGATCTGCGAAGCGATGGGCGATAATCTCACCAGTTACTCGGTTTCAAAAACAGAAGGAAATTGGGATACTCGCGTCTATCAATCCACGCACACAACCGGCGGTGCTATCACTGGCGATAGCCCAGATAACAGTGTGGTGAATAAATATATGCAATCGTGGGATGTGCCGAATCTTTTTGTCTATGGTGCCTGCGCTTTCCCGCAAAACATGGCTTATAACCCCACTGGGTTAATTGGTGCGCTCACTTACTACTCTGCCTCCGAGATTAAAGCACGTTATCTTCAAAATCCTGGTCCCCTCGTCAAATAAGGAGAAACTATTATTATGAAATCTATTATTTCTCGCTCACTCATGACAATCATTGGTTTGGGGATTATTGGTGCTGTTGGATTAAACTTCTATAAAGGTCCAACTTCCACAATGCCGGCCATTAGCGAAACACCTGCTCCTGAACTCATTCAAAAGGGAGAATATTTGGCGCGGCTTGGAGATTGTACCTCTTGCCATACTAGTGATCCGCAAGCACCATTTGCCGGCGGTATTCCTTTTGATCTTCCCATCGGTACGCTCTACTCGCCCAATATCACACCCGATAAGCAAGATGGTATTGGTCATTACACCTTAGAAGATTTCGATAATGCCGTTCGTTATGGAATTCGCAAAGATGGGAAGTCTCTCTATCCGGCAATGCCATTTCCGGATTATGCCGTCATTACCGAAGAAGATATCGCCGCACTTTATGCCTACTTCATGCATGGCGTGAAACCCGCAGCAATTGAAAGAATACCGGAAAAGATCGTTTGGCCACTCTCAATGCGCTGGCCGCTCACTGCTTGGCGTTTAATGTTTGCACCAACACCACATGACTTTGATACCCAAAAATATGCCGACCCTGAAATCGCTCGCGGCGCCTATTTAGTACAAGGTTTAGGTCATTGTAGTAGTTGTCATACTCCTAGAGGAATAGCACTCAACGAAGAAGCGTATGATGAATCGAATCCTAAATTCTTAATGGGTAGCAATGTGCCTGTTGATGGTTGGATGCCCATCAACCTTCGTGGTGACGATATTACCGGTCTTGGTCGAATTTCTGTAGATGATTTAGCAACCTTACTCTGGACTGGCAGAAGCGAGCATAATGCCGCTTTTGGAGGCATGCGTGAAGTTGTCGATAACTCCCTGCAATATGCGACCAAAGAAGATATTACCGCCATGGCGAAATATTTAAAAACATTGCCGCCAGTGAATCCTAACAATCCGCCATTCATCTATAATGAAGCAACACATAAAGCACTCGCTTCCGGTGATGATGCTGCTCGTGGCGCAGCGGTTTATCTTGATTCTTGCGCTGCGTGCCATAGAACCGATGGTTTAGGGTATGCGCAAGTTTTCCCAGCACTTGCCGGAAATCCGGCAGTCCAAGATCCAAGCCCACTATCGATTATTAAGATCATCATGCATGGCAGCTTGCTACATGGCACCCAAAATGCCAATACAACATTTGTGATGCCGGATGAATTTAAAACACGCTTGAGTGAGCAAGAGGTGGCAGATGTTGCAACCTTCATTCGTACAAGTTGGGGCAATCAAGGACTTCCTGTTTCCACTGACGAGGTGAAAAAGTCCTTAGAAACAGAAGGATTGTAAAGGATTGATCGCTTGCCTATTCAGTGTAAGATTTTCATCCAAGATTATCTCATCAACAGGTTCTATCCCCATGATAGAACCTGTTCAGAACATGAGAATAGTCATTAATGATTATATTAAAGCTTTCTGGCCAATCTTAATCAAAATAATTATTTACAAAACTTGTTAAATATACTTTTTTATGTAAAATCAAAATCGCTGAGATGATTTAGCGATTTTGATTTTTAATCTTTAGTGAAGATTAAGGATAATAAAAACCCTCTCTCAAAACATCATTATTAGCTAAAAAACCGTCATTAAAACGAATGGGCTGTAAAGAAGGATAACGAGCAATATATTATCTTTTTACATCTTATAAATCTTCTTCATTCATTATGCGAAACTCCTATAGGTCATCCATATGAAAAAAAACATCCTAAAAACACTTCGCTTGATGCCGCTGGTGATTGCGCTCTTTATCCTCTCCGGATGTGATCTCGCACTATTTAATCCTAAAGGTGAAATTGCGGAATATGAGAAATGGTTGGTCATTGCCAGTGCTGCCATTATGCTTATTGTGATTATTCCTTGTATTATCATGGCTATCGTTTTCCCATGGTGGTTTAGAGAATCCAATAAAAAAGCGAATTATAAGCCGGAATGGAATGAGTCAAAAACCCTCGAGAAATATATGTGGGGCGTGCCGATTCTGATCACTATTATCTTGGCATTTATGGTTGTGCAGAGCACGATTGACCTCAACCCAAAAAAACCGATCGAATCTGACAATGAAGAACTGGTCATTGAAGTCGTTTCTATGGATTGGCAATGGCTCTTTATCTACCCTGAAGAGAATATTGCGAGCATCAATGCGCTGCATGTACCTGTCGATCGCCCCCTTAAATTCAAGCTGACATCACAAACGGTGATGAACGCTTTCTTCATCCCGCAAATCGGCACACAGCTCGATGTGATGTCCGGCATGGAGAATATCCTCTACCTCATTATTAATGAAGAAGGAACATATCAAGGGGCTTCTTACGGATTCAGCGGCGCCGGATACTCTGATATGAAATTCAAAGTCACCGCCGTTTCAGATACCGACTTTGCAAGCTGGGTTTCCACACAGCAAGCGAATAGTCACAATCCATTGAATTGGGATAAGTATCAAGCGTTCGTCAAAGAACAGCCGATCAATGCACCCGAACAATATTTCCACCCTGTGGAACAAGGACTTTATCTGAAAGTCATTGCCCAATTTATCGACCTAGATGAAGTGTCAGAGCATATGCAACACGCTTCACCTTCTAGCCACTAAAAGGAACTTCTCATGTTTGGAAAACTAACACTCGATAGTATCCCTTGGAGCCATCCGATTCCCCTCGCGGCTTTTGGATTTATTATCCTCATTGTGTTGCTCGTTCTTGCGACCATTACCTTTACCAAAAGATGGAAGTGGCTTTGGCAAAACTGGTTAACCACCACCGATCATAAACGCATTGGTATCATCTATATTATCGTCGCAATTATTATGCTACTGCGAGGATTTGCCGATGCCATCATGATGCGCTCACAAATGGCATTGGCCTCTACCGGCGATCAAGTGGGTTATCTGCCACCAGAACATTATGATCAGATCTTCTCAGCGCACGGCGTCATCATGATCTTCTTCATGGCAACACCGTTCTTGATTGGTTTAATGAACATTGTCGTCCCACTACAACTTGGTCGCCGAGATGTGGCATTTCCGGTTCTCAATGCCTTGAGTATCTGGCTCACTGTTGCCGGCGCGATCTTAATCAATCTATCGCTAGGTATCGGTGAGTTTGCTAAAACGGGTTGGGTTGCCTATTCGCCACTGTCCGAGGCACTTTATAGCCCAAGCGTTGGCGTGGATTACTACATTTGGAGTATTCAGATATCTGGCCTCGGTACAACGCTTGCCGCCCTCAATATGTTTGTGACTATTCTTAAAGTGAGAGCCCCGGGCATGAAGATGTTTGATATGCCGCTATTTACGTGGTCAACATTCTGTACTTCGATCTTAATTTTAGCAGTATTCCCAATCTTAACAGCAACCATGATCTTGCTTGCTCTTGACCGTTATTTAGGATTTGAGATCTTCACAAATACCATCGGCGGTGGAAGCCAAATGATGTATGTGAACCTCATCTGGGCTTGGGGTCATCCGGAAGTTTACATCTTAATTTTACCGGCATTTGGAATCTTCTCAGAAGTCGTTTCAACCTTTGCTCGTAAATATCTCTTTGGTTATAAAGCGTTAGTTTGGGCTATTATTGCAATTCTCTTCATGTCATTAACCGTTTGGCTACATCACTTCTTTACGATGGGTGCGGGTGTGAATGTCAACGCATTCTTCGGAATTACTACGATGCTAATCGCGATTCCGACCGGCGTAAAAGTCTTTAACTGGCTCTTTACGCTCTACCGCGGTCAAATCAAAATGGATGTCCCAATGCTCTATGCCGTTGGCTTCCTCATTCTGTTTGTTCTCGGCGGTATGACTGGCGTCATGCTAGCGATTCCCGGCGTCAACTATGCGGTGCATAATACTGAGTTCGTTGTCGCACACTTCCATAACACCATTATCGGTGGTGTTGTGTTTGGGGCGCTCGCAGGGTACAACTACTGGTTCCCGAAAGCATTTGGTTTCAGACTCCATAAAGGCTGGGGCTATACCACTTTCTGGCTCTGGTTCTTAGGATTCTTGGTAGCCTTTGTCCCGCTCTATATCGTAGGATTTGATGGTATGCCACGCCGTATCAGCCAAAACATCGATCTTCGTTATGGACCTTATCTCGTCGTTGCCTTCTTCGGGGCGGTGATGATTTTCTGCGGCATTATCTCAATCTTGATCCAACTCTTCGTGAGTATCAAACAACGTGAGAAACTGCGCGATGTCACTGGCGACTTATGGAATGCAAGAACGCTCGAATGGTCGATTCCTTCTCCACCACCAGCTTATAACTTTGCCTCAATTCCGACCGTCGATGATATCGATATGTTCTGGAAAGAGAAGCAGGAAGGCACCGCTTATAATCCACAGCGTCAATATGAAGATATCTATGTTCCGAAAAATACGGCTCTTGGCTTTGTTTCCGGCGGCGTATTAGCAGGTTTACTCTCATTTGCTCTAGTTTGGAGTATCTGGTGGATGGCTATTCTCTTCTTTGGCGCGGCAATCATCTTCTGGATTATCGAAAGCTTTAGAGAACATCCTGAAACATTGATTCCAAAAGAGGAAGTTCAAGCAAGAGATCAAGAATTTTTACAAACTGTAAAACAGCAACAACTTAAACAAGGAGAACTCGCATGACACAAGCATTGAGTCACCCTGATATCAAACAGTTACAAGAAGAAGAGAGTGCAAATAATAAAATCTTTGGCTTTTGGATCTATCTGATGGCAGATGCCATTATCTTTGGCACGTTCTTTGCGGTTTTTGTGGTTCTCATGAAGAACACAACTTTAGGTCATACACCGCAATCGCTCTTCGACCTCAATAATGCCTTTGCCGAAACGATGGCGCTCCTCACCAGTAGCTTAACCTGTGGATTGGCAATGCTCTCATTAAGACAAGGTCATATTAAAAAAACGATCTTCCTCTTACTGATCACCTTTGTCTTAGGCGGCATTTTCTTAACCTTGGAGATCAAAGAGTTCTTGGGTTTCATCGCCATTGGTGCAACGCCGCAAAGTAGTGGTTTCCTCTCTGGGTTCTTCTCTTTAGTCGGATTACACGGCGCGCACTTAACGATTGGCATGGTTTGGATGCTTGTGATGATGGCACAATTAGTATTTAAAGGCTCAACATTAGAAACCCGCACGCGCATGAAGCTCTTTAGTCTTTTCTGGCATTTCCTCGATATTATCTGGATCTGTATCTTCTCGATCGTTTATCTAATGGGAGTATCATTATGATCAATCATACACAAAGCCCCAAACGAGAACTTCTCGATTATTTTGTAGGATATGGACTATCGATCATCCTGACGCTCATCGCGTTTGGAATGGTGGTTTATCTGCGAGATCACTTTTCAATCGGTGTATTAGCCTCAATTCTCGCAGTCTGTGCGATTGCGCAAATCTTCGTCCAAATCATCTATTTTCTGCATATTCACAAAGGCGATAATGATGGATGGAATATCGCTTCCCTCTTATTTACCGGCATTATCTTACTGATGGTCGTTGGTGGATCGGGCTGGGTAATGTTCTATCTGCATATGAATATGATGCCGGAACTTCCATTGTAAGATGGACTTTCCTCTCTCAATATTCCTGACTAAATAGATGATAATGCAACATTCTCGCAAATACCGTTTGAGCCCTTTTTTAAAACTCATTAAGCACGGGATTATCCTCGGAAATCTCGTGCCGGTTATTGCCGGCTTTATCTTGGCATTAACACCACAAAATAGCAGCACTATCAGTGCCTTACTATTTGCGATTATCGGCACCTTATTCGTTATCGCTAGTGCAACGATCACCAATAATATTATTGATCGTGATATCGATAAAGTCATGCGCCGTACGCAAAATCGTCCACTTGTTAATGGCGATATTTCTCTTGCATGCGCCACAGTATTGGCGCTGATTTTTGCACTGCTGGGTTTTGGAATCCTCTATCTTCAAGTCAATATTCTTGCCGGCAATATCGCGCTAATTGGCTTTATCGATTATGTCATTCTCTATTCGTTACTCTTTAAGCGCCATTCCACATTGAGTATTTTGGTCGGCAGTATTTCAGGGGCAACACCGCCATTAATCGGTTATGTGGCAGCTTCTAATCAACTATCATGGGATATTCTCTATCTCTTTATCATCTTTGCTTCTTGGCAGATTGCGCATTCTTACGCAATTGCAATGTATCGAGAGCAGGATTATAGCGCCGCCAATATTCCGATGCCATCACGGTTTTTTTCGCTCAAAATGAATCAACGCCGTGTCGTTGGCGATATCTTACTAATGCTCATTGCCACGATCTTCCTTGTTTGGCAGAGCTTCAATTTCATCATCTTGCAGCTACTAACGGTTATATTCATCACTAGTTGGTTATTGAGCGCCATTAAACCTATTCATATAGCACCCGAACGCTGGGGGAAAAAGCAGTTTATCAATTCACTCGGCATTATTATGGGATTATGTGCGCTCATTATGATTGATCACGGTTTACCACTTTTATTCGCTTAAACTGCCATTTCACATTATCGTCATTTTGGTTTAAAAAGCGCTTTTATAACTGCTGGTGCGAGATTGCTAAAAATCTACTGATACTCCCCTTGTTTCTGCGATTTCGTGCTAGTATAAATTTTAACCCTTTTAAAAAAATTAGCTAAAAATAATCAGCCTACAAGGCATATTAATCACAATAAGATCGGTGGAGATCATCATGAATATTTTAATTACCGGCGCATCTTCTGGCTTTGGATTGGAAGCGGCAAAACTCTTTATTCAACACGGACATACCGTCATTGGGCTCGCTCGCCGCCATGATAAACTGATGGAACTCAAAGCATCACTTGGCGAAAACTTCTATCCATTAACGGCGGATCTCCAAAACCTAGAATCGATCAAAGAAGGTTTTGAAAATCTCCCTGAACCTTTTGATCAAATTGATGTCTTAATTAATAATGCCGGATTGGCACTCAATCTCAAACCAACGTTTGATGTGGATTTTCAAGATATTCAAACCATGATTGATGTGAATATTTGCGGATTAACCTACATGACACATCTGGTATTACCACAAATGATCGAACGCAATGATGGATATATCATTAATCTCAGCTCCACTGCCGGCAATTATGCCTATTATGGCTCCAATATCTATGGTCCGACCAAGGCCTTTGTCACAAGCTTCTCACAAAATCTTCGTGCAGATTTAATTGGGAAGAATATTCGTGTTACCAACGTAGAACCGGGGCTTTGTAGCGAAACAGAATTCTCCAATGTTCGCTTTAAAGGCGATGATGAAAAAGCCGCTTCTGTCTATGCCGATGTGGAAGCCGTAACCGGCAAAGAGATCGCCGATATCCTCTACTGGCTGACAACTCAACCAAAGCATCTCAACGTTAATCGCATTGAGATTATGCCAACGATGCAAACCTTTGCCGGACTGACGGTTCATAAAGACCCAAAATAAATTTCCGGCAATCAACCGCCGTAAAAGCGTAAACTATCATCATCTCGGTTTAGAAATCGCTGTTACAACTGCTAATGTGATATTGCTAAAAAAGAGCCATCATTCTCTCCGACGAGGCATCAACTTTTGACTAGAATCTTTAATCCGGTAATTTAAAACCGATCTCGTTATCACTCCTATTTCCCCCATTTTAAAAGCTAAAATTATGATGAAAATTATCGATCTCCACTGCGATGCGCTTATGAAGCTTTCAGATGCAAAAGGCAAACTTGCGTTCAAAGATGCGCCCGAATTAGATGTCAATCTCACGAAACTACAACAAGGTCACGTAAAACTACAAGCTTTTGCGATCTTCATCTACCCTTCTATTCCTTCAACCAATCAATTTCAAGAAGTAATGGATCAAATTCATTACTTCTACACTGAAGTATTAGCGAAGAATCCTGAAATAAAGCTCATTCGTGAATGGTCAGAACTCGCCATACTCAAAGAAAATGAAGTCGGTGCGATTTTAACATTAGAAGGCGTTGATGCTATTGGCAATGACCTGCACAAACTCACCTTACTCTATGAACTTGGCGTGCGTTCTATCGGCTTAACATGGAATAATGGCAATCTTGCCGCAGATGGTGTTGGTGAAGCTCGCGGTGCTGGACTGAGCCATTTTGGCAAACGTTTAGTGGAATGGTGTAATGATCACAATGTATTTATCGATGTTTCCCATCTTCATCCCACAGGATTTTGGGATGTGATGGAACTTGCAAAATATCCCATCGCCAGCCATTCCAATGCGACCGCAGTTTGTGATCATCGCCGTAACTTAACTGATGAACAGATCCAAGCTATGATCAAACGAGATGCGATGATTCATATTGTTTTCTGTCCACCATTTGTGAAGAAAGGTGGCAATGCCAATATTGAGGATGTCATTGCACAGATTAACCATATTGTCGCGCTCGGTGGTATCAAAAATATTGGTTTTGGCTCGGACTTTGACGGCATTGAATCGAAAGTCGAAAACTTGAGCAATGCTTCCCAGTATCAAAACCTCATTACGGCATTAAAAGCGCATTATAGCGATGCTGAGATCGCCGGCTTTGCGCATCAAAACTTTATGGATCATTTACCGAAGTAGTCAAACAGAAAACGAATGGTAGAGAGGAAGAATGATAATCGCTTCGTTCTAAAAATATCGATGACAACTGCTGAAATGTGCTTGATAAAAGCCGGCACGTATTCTCACCAGCGAAGCATCACCTTTTATAATCATTTTAGTTTAAAAAGCGCTTTTATAACTGCTAGCGCAGGATTGCTAAAAAGCGTGCAACCATACTCTCCAGCCATGCATCGACTTTTAAATAGAATCTTTAATCAGATAGTTTTAAGCCGATTTCACTATTCAATAATCTGCATTACCATTCCCCAATACAAATGAACAGCAAAAAGCCACAACAGCAGTTGTGGCTTTCATATTTCATCATCAATTTTATGAAGGAAGATCGTCACTACGCTTTCATATCAACCACCATTCGCCCTTGAATTTTTCCGGCTTCCATCTCTGCGAAAATTTCATTCACTTCCGCAAGTTTACGCTTATGGACCACCGGCACCACTAAACCATCTGCGGCAAATTGGAAGGCTTCGATAAGATCTTGTCGTGTTCCGACTAAACTACCAATCACTTCAATTCCATCTAAGACAGTTTTCACAATCGCCAAGTCCATCGTTTCCGGCGGTAAGCCAACCGCAACGACTTTCCCGGTTGCACGCAGTGAATCTACCGCTTGATTAAAGGCAACTTTTGAAACGGCTGTGACAACTGCCGCATGAGCGCCGCCGACATCTTCTTGAATTTTCGCAGCAACATCCTCAATTTTTGCCGAGTTATAGATAATATCGGCACCAACTTCTTTCGCTAGCTGTAACTTCTCATCATTAATATCAACCGCAATGACTTTCGCATTAAAAACTTTTTTCGCATATTGTACGGCTAAATTTCCAAGTCCACCAACACCGAAAATAGCAATCCATTGTCCGGCTTTCACATCTGCAACTTTAACGGCTTTATAAGTCGTCACGCCAGCACAAGTCACGCTACTTGCTTGAAATGAATCTAAACCATCTGGCACTTTCACCGCATAATCTGCCGTGACGATACATTGCTCCGCCATTGCCCCATCAACAGAGTATCCTGCATTTTTAACGCTGCGACAGAATGTCTCTTTGCCGGTAATACAATATTCACAAACACCACAACCTTCAAAGAACCAAGCAACACTCACGCGATCACCGACTTTCAGGCTTGTAACACCATCAGCAATCTTAGAAACAATCCCAACACCTTCATGACCAATGACGCGCCCAGGAACTTTCCCAAAATCCCCTTTTGCCACATGCAGATCCGTATGACAAACACCACAACACTCAACATCTACTAAAGCTTCGCCAGGCTTTAATTCACGAACTTTTAAATCTTTAATTTCCACCTGACCATCACTATTTTGATTAACAACCGCTGCTTTCATAGAAGCTCCTTCATTTTTATATAAAAAGTATTCCATACAGCATAATGATAACGATTGCTATTTATAATTGAAAATTTATAACGTCATTATAAAAAAGATTTATAAAAATTTTATCAACCTATAAACCCATCAATTGCTAAAGATTACTAGCATGTGATCTGTTTTATCCTTTTTTCGATATAAAATAAGCAGTTATAAGTGCTAGTGTGAGATTGATAAAAGAACGTAAATATTGTCCATCAGATAATAAGAGATTATTTAAAACCAACGTCACTATATAAGGGGTATTTTGTACCTTAAATAAGTATTAAAAAACCCTAAAAGAATAATCTCTTTTAAGGTTTTGGATAGCTCATCATTAGATAAACAATGATTCAAAGAAGATCGTGGAGATTAATAAGGATATTGTCTCCAATCGATCTCTTTTACTTCTCTTGGTACGCTTGTGCCATCAGCCTTTTTCAAAGGTTGTGCTGCATATGATTCTCTAAAGCTACCACTTTCAGGATTACCTTTTTCAAAGCTCTCTCTTAATTCTGGCGTGACGTGATCTGCATAGATATTTTCTGCCGGCGCATTAGCATCTTCTGTATACCACTCGCCTAACATATAACGCACACCTAATGTAATCTCATTAGAAACTAACCTCGCACGAAGTTGGTCACCATTAGCCTTCGCGCCAGTTCTTGCTTTCCCCATATCCACATGACGGAAACCTAAATCGATATAGGTATTATTCATTGGCTTATAGGAAACTCCTGCTCCTAATGACCACGCAAAGTTATTATTCTTTCCAGAATCATAGCTTGCCGCCGTTGAAGTCAAACGCGCATAACCTAAACCCACCGCGCCATATACAGAGAAATCATCCGCAACAGGATAACTTGCATAAGTATTCACCATTAAACGCTGGCTTTTGATCTTTTGCGCATTGAAGTCATTCCCGAAAGAACTCGTAAATTCATTTTTCTTTGGAACAACATATTCCAATTCAACACGGAAAATATCATCAAATTGATATCCCCCAGCGATAGAACCACTTACAAAACTTTTATCATCCTTGTGTTTTGCAAATTGATCATTAGGGGTATGAATAGATTCATCCATATCCTTTGCTTTCTGCTTAGCGCCAATTAAGTTCGCTCCGGCATAAAACCCCTTCGTAATTTCAGCTTGTGCGCTTGATGCTGCACCTAACAGCAACATTGACGCCAATAAGGCACGGATCTTCATATTACCTTCTTCCCCTAAAAATATTAACTGCAAAAATGTCGTTACTTATTATTGATAATCAATATATTATACTTTTCCTAGAATGAGTGATGATTCTTTATCATCAATTAATCTCATTTTAAGATTTAATTTTAACCTAGAACTTCTTGATTCTAAACTATCGTTGTAAAAAGTGCACCCTCTTCGCGATATGTGTCAAGATCGTATAAGGAATTGTCCCTGCCCAACCCGCTACTTTTTCAAGCGGTAATTGCTCCCCAAAAATCTCGACACTCTCTTGCCAAGCATCTTTAGGCACATTCCTTAAATCGATCATCATCATATCCATTGCCGGCCTACCAATAATCGGCGCACGATATTTCCCCACCAAAACATAAGCATCTTGCGTGATTTCTCGTGGATATCCATCAGCATAACCACAAGCAATCACCCCAATCGGCATTGTTTCTGGCGCAATAAATTTTGCACCATAACCCACACTTTCTCCGGCATCAATTTCCGTATGATGAATAATCTTCGAAGTTAGTGTTAATAATGGCTTCAGCCCAAAGTCTGCGCCGGTAGAATCATCTATTGGAGAAATACCGTAGAGAGAAATCCCCATCCGTACCACATCATGATGTGTCACTGGCAATGTTAAAATTGCCGCTGAGTTGGCTAATGATTGTGGCAGATTAAAAACATTTAACGTTGCCATTCTCTCAACTTGCGTTTGCAATAGTGGCGAATTTTTCTCATCTGAAGTTGCAAAATGCGTCATTAATGTGAGGGATTTCACATTACTTGAAGCTTCTAACTTCGCGATCACATCAGTGGCTTCTTCTGGTGAAAATCCTAAACGATGCATGCCAGTATCGACTTTTAAAAAAATATCAATCGGCTCGACTAATGAGACTTCCATCAACATCTCAAGCTGACGATTATTACCCACAGCGACACAATAATCTCGTTCACTAGCTAAAATATATTCGTCTTGATCAAAGAGACCTTCCAAAAGAAGAATCGGTAATATACCGCCTTTTTCACGAATATCATCGGCTTCCTCACGCATTGCAACCGCCATGTAATCAACCTGACGATTTAAAATAGGAATCAAATTTTCAACACGATGCCCATAAGCATTTGCCTTAATCACAGCACAATACTTGCTATTGGATGCTCTTGCTTTCAATACAGCTAAATTATTTTCTAAGGCTGCTTCAGAAAAATAAGCAATTAACGGTCTCATAATCTTCCTTCTAATCGAAATAATACGAATGCAAACGAGAGATAGCTCCCCATGAATTGATTCTGCTTCATCACAAATCATGGATGCAAAAAAAGATCAGCAGATAAGTCTTTGCAATATTTAAAAACTCTCTTACTAATCTTTTTCATGGAATGAAATATCTTAGCCCGACAATTGTACTACTTTCTCAAGATCAGACCAAGATGCACTCCTCACTTAAAGCTTTGATAGAACCAATCACCACACGCTTTAGAGATCTTTAAACAGAATCCCACCACGCGCTTTTTGTGTCTCAATAAATGATTGATGCCACTCCTCATCAATGATTTTTAAAATCGAATGATGCGCTAATAACTTTTCGCTCAATGCTTGTAATTTCGGGAATCCTTCTAAGATATTCTTACCACTTACAGATGCAACTACATCAAAACGAATAAACATTGGCGCTAATACAACATCCACAGCCGAGAAAGATTCCCCGCTAAAAAATGCATGGCCACATCTCTCTTCTAAAATCGCTAAAATATCTCTCATCGTCGAAAAGTGCTTATCAACATCTTCGAGTGTCGTCGCTGCCATACTCATATACTGAGGACCATAAAGATCGCCGGCAACGCCTGCCCAAGCTCTTTGAAGTGCGCGTTTGGGCGCTGACTTTGCGTAAATTGATGGCACTCTGTTTTGCTCTTCGATGTATTCCACAATTGCCATTGATTCAAACAATACTTCACCTGTCGTTACCTTCATTACCGGTACTTTCCCAAGCGGCGACCACTCTTTGAACCACTCCGGTAACTGCGCGTGAGGATCTAGCCAAATCTGCTCATAACTCGCGGCTTTTTCATTAAGAGTAATTAATACTCTCTGTACAAATGGGCATAATGGATACCCAACAACTTGATAACTCATACGGTCCTCCACTTATGAGATAATTTTGAGACAATCCCTAGATAAAATACGCTTAATGGATAGGTATATCATTCCTTTTAGTCTATCATAAGAGGTCTAAAATAGACGATTATACGAATTTCAAATTGTTGTTCTAGTCGTACTTTTCCTCAAAAAAACATCATATTCATTCCATGAATCAATGATCCCTGTTTGATATAAAGACGACTCTAATTTCACGGTCTCAAAGGATCTACTTAGTCATCTATTTTCATGACCTACACAACACAGATATCTCTATGACGGAGGACGATTTCATGTCTATCAAACTCAACAGGCTCATTGTTGCCGGAAAAGATGCAGCAAACTTATTACAAGGTCAAACGACCGCAGATATCAATAAGCTTACCTTTATTGGTCAAGCTTCAGCCCATCAATATGGGCTCTCTGCGATCTGTAATCGTCAAGGTCGTGTGATTTCGCTCTTTTGGGCGATTAAAGTTGATGATGAAACATTCCATCTTCTTCTCCCAGAATCTCTTGCAGAGGCAGTACAAAAACATCTCACGATCTTTATCTTCCGATCCAAAGTCACCATCACGCGTGATGAACCATCGGAAGAGGATCTCAAGACTTTACCGCAATCCCTCATTATTCCGTGGATTATTGATGAAAATAGCGAAGAATATGTCCCGCAAATGTTAAGCCTTGATCTTCTTGAAGCGATCAACTTCAAAAAAGGATGTTATACCGGGCAAGAAATTGTTGCAAGAATGCAGTATCTAGGGAAACATAAAAGACGATTAGCCCATATTATTGCGGATAATGCCGCAGAATTAATCGTGAATGCAAAAATTCTTGATGAAAATGAGAAAGAAGCAGGCACTATCGTATATAGTGAAGGCAATGAAGCGCTCGCGGTGATTCGCTTAGAACACCAAGATCATTCCTTAAAAATCCATTCCCCTATCCAGATCACAAAAATCTGGCACGATGACGAAGCTGAAAATTAAGAAGGAGTACTCATAAAATGTCGCAAAAGCATATTGGAATTTTAACAGCTGGTGGAGATTGCCAAGGTTTAAATGCCGCTCTTCGTGGCGTCACACTCTCTGCACTTAAAGAAGGCTGGAAAGTCACCGGCATTCATGATGGATTTGTGGGTCTCGCAGAAAAATCTCATAGCGAGCTCACCTTTGCGAAAGTTTATGATATCGCAGGTTTAGGCGGCACTATTTTAGGAACTGGTCGCGGTGGCGGTCGTGCTAAAAATACAGAAGAAGCGGTTGAAGCCTGTGTGACTGCTTTCCATGAATTAGAACTTGATGCGCTCGTCTGCTTAGGCGGCGATGGTACGCAGCGCTTTGCATGCTATCTTCATGAAAAAGGGATTCCTGTTGTCACACTTCCTAAGACAATTGATAATGATATCGCCCATACAGACGTGACTTTTGGCTATGATACGGCAGTTCATGTATCTGTGATGGCGCTTGATAGATTACGTACAACCGCAGATTCACATCATCGTTTAATGATTCTAGAAGTGATGGGTCGAGATGCTGGCTGGCTCGCAGCAGGCGCCGCTCTTGCCGGTTCTGCGGATATCTGTTTAATCCCTGAGATTCCTTATTCCCTTGAAGCAATCGTCACTTACATTCGCGATAATATTCGAAACCGCCGCTCTGCTCTTTTAGTTGTGGCGGAAGGCGCGATTTCACAAGAAAATTACAAATTAGGTTTAACTCCCAAAAAACATGCCGAAGCCATTAAGCTTGTCGATAGCATTCCGGAATTAACAGGTATGCAATCTCGCTTAACAACGCTAGGTTATGTGAGCCGCGGTGGCGCACCCACAGCAACGGATAGAATTTTTGCCACACAATGTGGGACTAAAGCAATTGAGTTTATTAAGGAAGGTCGTTTTGGCGTAATGGTCGCTGAACAGGGGCGAGTCTTAGTGCCGGTTCCATTAGAAGAAGTTGCCGGTAAACCACGTCTATTACCGATCGATCATCCACTTATTCAAACAATGAAAGCAACGAACATCTGCTTAGGCATTTAAGCATCCAATGCTAAATTCGCGACAAGACTAGGATGTTAGCAGCAAAACTGCTAACATCAATGCTCTTTAATAGAATGATTCATTAAATATAGAATAGCAGACATTATGAAAAAAATTATTAATACCGATCATGCTCCGGCAGCAGTAGGACCTTATTCACAAGGTAATGCGTTTGGTAACCTTGTTTTCACATCAGGTCAACTCCCTCTAAATCCTGAAACAACGAAGTTTCCTGAAGGGGGAATTAAAGAACAAGCCGCACAAGCACTCTCAAATCTTAAAGCGA